>OBAS01000022.1_pt1 | contig 282212 bp, 233 predicted proteins | sample 1517591 | NCBI WGS metagenome assembly OBAS01 (sample SAMN04571700, study PRJEB22368) | human gut metagenome | biome: human gut; material: stool | host: Homo sapiens | place: Luxembourg | collected 2012-10-05
TCAGGCAGTCCACCACGCGGACTTCATCCAGGGTATTCTCAATGATATGACGAACTACAGCAGAGCCGATAAAGCCTGCGCCACCGGTGACAAGAATCTTCATATTTTATTTACCTTTGATTACACATGCAAAAAGAAAATAATTGCATACATCTCCATATTAAAATGTTTGAGATGTAATTTCATGGGGATAATATCGGAGGAACACTTTAAAAACAAATAGCGAAATTCTTAATTTTCGCTATTTATCATAATAGAACTTGATAATATTCGAGCTTTTTTATTAGACCTTCAATAAAGTTATGAAGGTCTAGTAAGATAAATATTAATCTAACCACTCAGTGTGGAAAACGCCTTCCTTATCGGTACGCTTATAAGTGTGCGCACCAAAGTAATCGCGCTGAGCCTGAATCAGGTTAGCTGGCAGAACTGCGGAACGGTAGCTGTCGTAGTAGGCAATTGCGGCAGAGAAGGTCGGTACCGGAATACCATTCTGCACGGCATAAGCCACGACATCACGCAGCGCTTGCTGATAGTCATCAGCGATCTGTTTGAAGTACGGCGCCAGCAAGAGGTTAGCAATGCCAGCGTTTTGCGCATAAGCATCAGTGATCTTTTGCAGGAACTGCGCACGAATGATGCAGCCAGCGCGGAAAATCTTAGCGATCTCGCCGTAGTTAAGATCCCAGTTGTATTCATCAGAAGCAGCACGCAGCTGGGAGAAGCCCTGAGCATAGGAAACGATTTTACCGAGGTACAACGCGCGACGCACTTTTTCGATAAATTCCGCTTTATCACCGGCCGGTTGAGCCTGCGGACCACTCAGCACTTTCGACGCGGCTACACGCTGATCTTTAAGCGAAGAGATGTAACGAGCAAATACGGACTCGGTGATCAGAGACAGAGGTTCGCCGAGATCCAGTGAGCTTTGGCTAGTCCACTTGCCGGTACCTTTGTTTGCAGCTTCATCAAGAATGACATCAACGAGGTACTTACCTTCTTCATCCTTCTTGGTGAAGATATCTTTGGTAATATCGATCAGGTAACTGCTCAGTTCACCTTCGTTCCATTCGGTGAAGGTTTGCGCCAGCTCTTCGTTGGAAAGTGCCAGACCGCCTTTCAACAGCGCATAGGCTTCAGCAATCAACTGCATGTCACCATACTCGATGCCGTTATGAACCATCTTCACATAATGGCCAGCGCCATCAGCACCGATATAGGTCACACATGGCTCACCGTCTTCAGCAACCGCAGCAATCTGCTTCAGAATCGGAGCGACCAGCTCATAGGCTTCTTTCTGCCCACCAGGCATGATGGAAGGCCCTTTCAGAGCGCCCTCTTCACCACCGGAAACACCGGTACCGATAAAGTTAAAACCTTCGGCAGACAGTTCACGGTTACGACGGATGGTGTCCTGGAAGAAGGTGTTGCCGCCATCAATGATGATGTCGCCTTTGTCGAGGTAAGGCTTCAGGGAATCGATGGCGCTGTCGGTGCCAGCCCCGGCCTTCACCATCAATAGGATACGGCGTGGTGTTTCAAGGGATTCAACAAACTCTTTTACTGTGTAGTAAGGGACCAGCTTTTTGCCTGGATTTTCGGCAATCACTTCTTCGGTCTTTTCACGGGAGCGGTTGAAAACGGAGACGGTATAACCACGGCTTTCAATGTTCAGCGCTAGGTTACGCCCCATCACTGCCATACCGACAACCCCGATTTGTTGCTTGGACATTACATACTCCTGTCAGGTGTGATCACTGCAATATTTACTGTAAGTCATTCGTACTCATGGTAACTCAAAGATGACTATACTCAAAGAGCAAAACATTAAGTTTAACTCTTCTATAAAGCAACAACATCAAAATCAAAAAAACATTGTAAATATCAAAATCGGAAAACCACACAGTAAATAATGCTTTATTCGTAACACTCTTTACCAGAAGATAAAAAATTAATATGAACTAGACATCCCGGACTAATTAGCTAATATATTTCTTGCAAAATCAGAGGTGAAATTCATGTTGCTAACAGATACTCGCTTATTAGACAAAACAGTAAAATCGTTATTGACACCATCGGTTAACAATGTAACGTTATTTAAAGTTACCTGGTTATGATTGTACTGCTCAAATAGATAGTACTGACTTTTATTTTTACCAATAAAAATACAGCCGCCATTAAAAAAGAATGAAGAGATATCGTTATGAATAGTTACAATAGGCGAATCTCGTTCTGCAAACTCAACATGGCCATTAATAGTTACATGACCATTTATGATATGAGCGATTTCTTTAAAATAATCAAAACTTCCTCCCTGCCAATATATTTGGCCTAAAGGATTGTCAATATAAAATGCAGTGCCACCATTTTGCCATATGCAAGAAGAAAAAGAAAAACGTTCATATGAGTCTTTCTCTTTAATCAAATAAAGAAGAAAATTACAATTATCGAAACCGCAGCGATCCCAATTCCATCCCCAACCACCAACACCATTACTAAAGATGCGATTAAAACCAGTGAATCTGCATTGAGATATGTTAATTAGGCATGAAGGATTACTCCCCGGAGTAGCATTATTCGAAGCGTAAATTAAGTTAATTTTATTTTCGGAGACAAAGTTTATCGAGTCAAATAATGAACCAACTCCATTGGTGTAAGACACATTACCTTGACCATCAGGTCTGAGTACTATTGCGTAATCCCGGCCTCTGCTCTTTTGAGAGAAAACTAGAGTCACTGGTCCTAATATATTAATTTTTGACGCGTCAATGTATAAAGTTTTAGATATTCTAATCACACCACTCAATTGAATTAATACCTTCTGAACCCCATTAGGTACAATTTGCGCATACCCTGCAGCCTGATCTAAAACTTTTTGCAGGGCATCAGTACTATCTTTTCCTCCGGAAAAATCTATGTCATTGAGTAATAAATTAGAGGAATCAACAGGTGACCCATTAGCAGTATAGACTTTCAGAAATGGTGCACTAATCAGCGCTGTTGAGATAAACGTTCTTCTATCCATAAACCACCTTTGAATTATAAAAATGAGTACCTATTGAATTAATATTTTCTTTTTCTTTATGAACTTATAAAATAGACACACAATCAACAATTCAACTAATGAAATAGAGATTGCCACACCATAAACCCCTCCCCATTTAATCATAGGGTATATGATTGAAAAATAGAAAATGACAGCAAATAGATACACTTTTTTAAGATAAAAACTTTGTCCTGCCGGAATCACTATTAAGTTAACTAATATCATCGAGATAGCAATAATGAACTGAGTGAAAATCATAACACGCAATAGTGCCGATACACTCTCACTCTCAGAGAAAAACAAATTAATTACGACCTCTCCTAAAAAATAATTAGAAATATAGGCAAAAAGGCTAATACCTAAAAAAACATACGCAATTCTAATGAATAACTTTTTTAAAGTCGAATATTGTTGCTCATGAAACAATGAGCATACACGGCTAAAATTTGCTTGAACAAGAGGTATATATAACTGACGCAAAACATTAGCTAATTTATCAGCAAAACTATAGACGCCTAAAACACTATCCCCTAAAAACACTTTAATGATAATTGGATTAAAATAAGTAAAACCAAGAGTCAAAAATGAAGCTGAAAAGTTATGAAAACTATCTCGAGTGAGTATTTTAATGTCCTCAAAAGATATATAAGACGTGGCGAAATCGACAATTTTATTTTTTAATATTATTATTTGCATACCAACACCAGCTAGTACTGGTGAAAATAGCTGACAAATGGCGGCAATTATAAGATCATCTTGATCCTTTACAAATAAAACAATCAATAATAATGATAACAACCTAGATGCAAAATTAAGAAAAGCCACATTTGAATTTCGTCCTAAACCTTGAAATAACCATGCAGGCATTAATATTGATGAACTGGCTGATATAACACCTAAAATTGTTAACTTTTTATCAATTATGCTTTGATTTGAAAACAAAACAAAAACAACACCTAATAAAATAACCACAATAAAAATTAGCGATTTGATAACCTGTACATTTGAATAAATTCGGCTAATATTTTTTGTGTTGTTAGTATCTATCCCAATATTTCTTGCAGCAGAAAAGTTAAATCCAAAATCCACGAAAAAAATAGCAATATAGCTTATTGCTTGCGCATAACTTAGTTTTCCAAAAAACTCAACGCCCAACACATGTGCCAAATAAGGAACTAGTACGAGGGGGAGAATTATATTTGAGACTTGCACCAAGTATAAATATATAGTTTCCCGACCAACATTAGCTTTCATTAAATAAACCACCATATCAAATAAGTTAAATACTTCGACTCCCCTGATTTCACTTTTTTAAGTAAAGACAATCTTTCTTTGTATGTTATTTTACCTAGGACTAGACTAAGAAACTTATCATTTTTGACTGTTGGTTTTGCCAAATTATTAAAACGCTCAACGAATCTTTTCGTTATGATATTGTTTCGTCTTAATAATTCAGGAATATTTTTAATCATTGTGAGTGTAATACCATCTTGTTTAAACATGCCTGACGCACCAACTACATTCCCACCATGCTGTCTATATTTAATTAATGGTTTATTGACATAAAATATATTTCCATAATATGCAGCAATTAAAGCAATCCACCAGTCATGCATGCGCACATCATCAGGAATTGGTTCAAATAGACTTTTTAGAGAACGATTAAACATCATTACACAACCAGGTATGTGGTTGCTAATTAAAAAATCCTCAGGATTACTACATTGATTACTTTTGTTAGATATCCGGAAAAAAGAACTATGAATGCAATTCAATGTTGAATCAACCACTTCTAAATCAGAAAAAACAAGAACAGGTTCTCCGAATTCATTTTCTTTATCTTTCATACTGCTTAGTAAAGTTTCTAATTTATCAGGCATCCAATAATCATCTTGGTCACACAAACATATATAGTCCGTATTGCAGTACGATAATGAACGTTTAAAGTTTTTGAGAGCACCTTGTCCACCCGTAACATCATGTACAATCAACTTTCCCTCTGTGTATAGGGGATGCTGATGTAAGAGTTCAAGTGTATTATCAGACGAACCATCATCGCATACATGAATAATGAAATTATTGTATGTTTGTGATTTTATCGAATCCAACAATTCAGTAATGTAGCGAGATCCATTGTAAGTCGCCAACGCAATAGAAACATCAATAGCCATCGTTCACCCTCTATCCAAAATACGATTAAAAACTAGCAGCGTGGATGCTTACCTTTAATAAAACAACTTATTAAAGATAATAGATTGCCCCAATTAAATAGAATGATATTTTTTAGCAAGCGCTTCACGAAATAATATATTCTAATGCGATTTGGGTAACGCCTTGCTATAATTGCAGCATCATAAAGCCTTTCTCTTTCTCTAAATAACGATGGTTTAGAATTATTTGCTCTTGATAAAGAATGCATTATCACGGAAGAGCAGATGACATTTAATTTATAATCTAGTTCTTTTAATCTTAGAAAGAATGATGTATCTACACCATATAACGCAAAATTTTCATCAAAGACACTTCCATATTTATTTTTCAACAGCGGTACTATATCACGTTTAATAGTAAGCCCTGATGATATAGACATTAGGTCATCAATATCGATATAGCCTTCATTCGTAATTGGAACGCCGTTCACCGTCGGGTAATAATATTGACCATCATCAACACTTAATATCCTTGGAACGCAAACATCAAAGATGTTTAAAACAATACTTCTAAAAAAAGTGATCTCCAACTTTGAATCATCATCGATAATAACAAAATAATCAGCTCTACTATTATCATCAATAAAATCATTATATACTTTACTTAAAGGTTTATTTTCTAAATGTTCAATATATCTTATCCCTTGGAATAAACTCTCATTAGATGACAAAAATTCTTGCACTTGTGGGATCGATTTTGGACCATTATTGACAATGGTAAGATCTACATTGCATAAATCATTGCACAATAACATTGTACGTAATGTGGCTGAATCTGATATGATTTTATTGTATAGAACTACCAGTACTGAAATTTTCATTCTCTTCCCATCATTCACCAAATGGTATCAAATCAGCTATCGAGAGCATTTTTCAAAATCTTTGTCCAAGAAAAATTATCTATAGCAAAATTACGCTCTTTACTTGCAAAATCTGTAGGTAATTTTTTGTACCAAAGAATTATTTCAGATATATTGATATCGCTTTCATCCGCATTAACTTGATATATAAAAAACTCATTATCAAAAGCATCATCAACATGACTTTTTATAAATGGTATGCCCATTGCTGCATATTCTTTCGATTTAATTGAGCTGTTATTATTATTACCACTTCGATGTCTGCCTAGCGCATCAACACAAACATTTACTTCTTCTAACAACTTGTTTATTTCATCATCTTCCATTCTTCCCAAAAAATGGACTTGGTTTTCAACACCTTTATCATGAACAAGTTTTTTGAGTCTAGAGTATTCAGGTTCTGTATCACCAACTATATAAAAACTAATAATATCTTTATGTTCGTACTCTGCGATCGCGTTTATTAATCGATCATAACCATGCCAGTACATTAAGTTAGCAATACCAGCAAATGTAAAACGAGTTACATCTCTTTTATTACTACCTAAAAATTTAACTCTAGATTCATCAACACCATTATTCATTTTTTTAGCATTTATACCATATATCTTTTCTGGCCCCTCTCCAATGTAAAGAACCTTAGAAAGATTTTTTTTAAAGAAGCAAAGTGAAAATTTATATGATAAATAACTAATATAACCCAGCAAGCCTTCACTTTCATTTTTATAAGGATAGGTTGGAATTTCGAAAAAAATTTTTGCTAATGTATTAGCCTTTTTTACTTTATTAATTGGCATGAATGAGAATAAAGGATACAACCCACCATGAGGTTTACGAAAATACACGACATCATAAATGTCATTTATTTTCTGAGATAAGGTATAAAATATAAAATATCGGTGAAACAGTGGGTAAGTTACTTTATTGTGGTCACTTTCAATAACTAACGCCCCGGCATCATAATAAACCAAATCGACTGAATAACCTAATCCATGCAATGCATTAGCTTGTGCTTGTATCTTTTTCCAAACTCCATTAGATAAGTCTTTTGTTATATGCGTAAGAAACAATAATTTTTTCATTCACCCCCCCCTTTCCTTTCAATTAGTATGACATAAAGGTATTTCAAGATAGAAAATGGTAAAGCTCTTTTTTTGAATTTAAAAGCTATCTTCATGTCATTTTTGGCAGATATCAACCTACTCCAATAAGGGTTTTTTTTGCGCTCTCCTCCCCATCCCCTGCAATGATATGCAAATAAGTCATTAAATATTAAAATCTGCCATTTACTTTTTATTCTTAACGAAAGCTCAATGTCTTCTTTGTACATAAAGAAGCTCTCTTCGAAGCCAATATTTCCTGAACTATCCTTTAATTGCATTAAAGCCGAGACTCTACAAAGCATAAAAGCACCACATATTGCCTCATATTTAACTAATGACGTAGAGTTAATCTCACATCTAATATCCTTCCATCGGCCAAGATAATCACAATAGATCCCCAGGGAATCATAGTTATTACTTTTCTTTCCTTCATCAAAATTATACTGAATTAATGGAACAGAAAAAATGCCAACATTGGAATATTTTTTTTCGTAAATACGTTCTAACATTACACTTAGAACGTGCTTTTCAACTCTTGCATCAGGGTTTAAAAAAAGGACAAAATCATAATTAATAATATCGTATAAGCCTCTATTATTAGCCTTTGCAAAACCAATATTATTCTCAAAGATGACATCTATCTCTTCGTTTTCTCTAGATAAAGCTTTCAAGTACGCTGTATCAGAAGAACCGGAGTCTACAATCCGAACCTGACACTCAGCATTATGTAATAAAGGTTCTAATGCCCAACTTAAATATTTACTACTATTATGAGTTACAATTACCACCAAAATCTTCTTATGCATATGAAATCCTATAGTTAAACGATGGTCCATCATTATTATAAATTAAAGGCATCTGGTTATGACAATATCTTCATAGTATTTACGTAATATTGTACACTTTCGACCTATCTCATTATTAATATCTTTCTGTTGAGAAAAAACAGAAAGATGATTTGAGGCACCTTCTCTATAAAGTGGATTCCATAATGGTATTGTTGCAATTGAATAAACAATTATCACATAAGTGAATTTGAATAGTGTCATTTTAGAGCCTTTACCGCTCTGACTCATGAACCCGTCCACTGAGATAATCAAGAACGGAACAAAATAATACCCTATCCTCACCAAAAATGAAGACAATCTACTCAAGAAAAGGAAAAAGACAGCCCCCACCCCAGAAAAGATACCAGCATTAGCATCCCGCTTTAGATATAATAAAACAAACAACAAAAAATAAAGATAAATCAATTTTGACTGAAATACATATGTCCAAAAACCGATATTTTTATCAGAAAATAAATAAGCATATGCCGAAATTTTATCGCCAATAAAAGGTATCCAAGAAAACAAAGCAGGATTATATAATGAATAAAGCAAAACTGAAGTAAGTATGAACGATAATATCATAAACTTAATCATACTTGCTTTATTGCTTTTTAGCATAAATAAATATAGCAGCGTTAGAATAGCCGAAATATGAAAAAAACTGGCTATTATCACATAAAACACAAACAGTAATTTCTTTTCTTTTGCTATAAATTGCATTGCATATAAAATTATACATAACGCAATACCTTGTCTTATTTGCTCGGTAAACATGAAAAAACTTAAAAAGCAAAATATAGTGAAAAAAGCAAGATTTGGACTTTTCAATCTTATACAGAAGGAGTAGACCATGATATACATCAATGCAGTAACAATTGAATTAAATACAGGAAAATCCATACCTAAGAATACAGACAATCGCATGAAAATAAGGTAGCCGGGCTCTATAAAAAAGCTATTATAATATCCTCTTTGTACATCAAGATAGGTATCATAATAATTCATCCAATCATACCCATAAGCAAAGGTTAGACTATAATACAAGCCTACGATTATAATGGATAGTTGAAACAATCTTTTATTCTCGATGAAAGTCATAAATAACAATATTGTTGCCGATATTAAAAATACCATATCCACCACTTTCAGATTATAATATTTATATTACTTTAAGGAAGGTGGTGCAGAATAAAACCCCACAACCTTCAGTGTTCACTATTTAACCTATACTACTTTAACAATAAACTTATATGGTTAATAAATGCGACTTTCAATGATTTAAATAACCTTCAAATAATATTTCATGAACTTGTTTTCCAGAACCGCTTATGCATACTGCAAAGCCGCACCAAAGATTTTGGAATATGTCTATATCTTTTACCTAATTCATATCCCATGAATTTCATAAAATTATTAATTATTGCCAGCGGCACAATCATCCATTTGTCGTTATTTATCAAATATCTTAATTCTGATATAATGAATTTTTTACCTTCCCCTCCAGCATTCCCAAATTTTTCTCGAATCCATTTCTCATCAGTATGAAAAACGCCAATATCAAAATAACGTTTAAACTCCTCACTAGGAGTGTAGTTATGTGAATGATATACTATTGCACTTGGTACATAAGCAATTTTATAACCTGCCAAAACAACTTTAGCTGCATAATACATATCTTCACAGAGGATTGTATTTGAAGGAAATCCGCCTAACTTTCGGAAAATAGATAATCTATAAGCAGAAAATGAATTCGACATAAAAACAGTCTTAATTCCCATCTCTGGAATATTTTCTTTTCCACAAACATAACCATGTGAAGAGTAATTAAATGAACGCGCATGTTTTGCTAATGCACTAGCTCCCTCATGTGGAAGTTGCCTTCCATAAGCGCATGCAACATCTGGATCGTCAAATGCTCGAATTATATTTTCGATAAAATGCATCTCAGGTATAGCATCTTGTGTAAGAAATATTACAACATCGTACTCTTTAAAATTATCGATTGCGCGATTACGGGTACCACCATGATTAAAATCACTACCAGGAATCATCTGCACATCAAACCCATTTTGTTCAGCAATTTTTACTGTATCATCCTTGCTTTCTGAGTCAATAACATGAACGTGAGTATTATTAGGAGCATATTTCTTTATTTCAGAAGCAGATTTCTCCCAGATTTTCCCGCCATTATATGTCGGAATTGCAATAAAATATCTCATTGAACATAACTCTTCAGTTTCATAAAAATATAAAATTTTTTAATATGCACCATCTTTTCTTAAAACAACACTAATTGTTTTAAACAAAATGGCAATATCGTTCCACATTGACCAGTTTTTGACATACCACGCATCTAAATATACTCGAGTCTCATAGTCTACATCACTTCGCCCACTAACTTGCCATAAACCAGTCATTCCTGGTTTACTTAAAAGATAGTACTCGACCTCCTCATTATATCTTTCAAGCTCTGCGGTAATAATTGGTCGAGGACCAACCAGACTCATTTCGCCTTTTAACACATTAAATAATTGAGGAAGCTCATCTAAGCTAGTTCTACGCAATACACCACCGATCTTAGTTATCCTCGGATCGTTTTTTAGTTTAAATGTTTCATCCCATTCTTTTTTTGATTCTGGATCGCTTTCTAGAAGAGCTGTCAAAACTTCTTTTGAGTTAATAACCATCGACCGGAACTTAAGGCATTTAAACGGAACCCCACCTTTACCAATTCGTTCATGTCCATATATAGCAGGTCCACCATCCTTTTTTACCTTCCTACTGATATATAGCAGCAATGGAGATAATACAATTATAATTGCAAGAGAACCAAATATATCAAATGCTCGTTTAAGTATTCGGGATGACCACTTTGCTAAGTTTTGTTGAACACGGAATATCATAACCTCATGGCTAAAAATAAACGACATATCTGTACTATCTAATGGCATACCACGCAAAGTTGGGATGACTGAAACATATCGATATCCATTTATCATAAAAGTACGTAGCCACTTATTACGTAAATCACTTTGATGTGATTCAACAGCTACTATGAATTGCGTTTTCTTGTCAATGTTGGTTAACCAACTTGGAGATCTTTTTAATACTGGTAAGTTGTCAATATATGTATCATCATCAAAATCTTCATCACCCGAAATAAACCCAACAATTACTAGACCTAAATTCCGCTCACTACTTATCGCACGATAGGCCTCTTGAGCATTCGGTCCACTTCCTATAATCCAAGTATCCCTTCGCCACAACCCGAAAAAGTCAAGTGTCCTCTTAGTCAACATCCTCGCTAATGGGACCAACATCATTATAAAGATCCACGTAAGTATCCATAGAGAACGTGAAAATGACCAAGTTGCAAATGCCATTACAGCAATTTCTATAATAGCAAAAATGACTAGTGTTCTTAATATTTCTTTAAGTTCGAACCAAAAAGTTTTACGATAAAAATAATGTCTAAGCCGCATCGAATACCATGCTACACAACAAATCGCCAGTATCCAATGTAATGCAATCCATTGTGAGATCGGATTATCATGCACATATTTATCATAATCAGTAATGATCATCGAAAAAATATTTAACGATAAGTACAAAGAAATCATGAAGCTAAATAAATCAGATATAGCCAAGGCGGTACTGACAATTATATTTCTGCCGAGAAGCGTCATATTCCCCTCTCAATTTAACACGCTTTGAATTAATCAAGATCAGGGGTATAAAAATGATTATACCCCATTACTATAAATTACTATTTATTTATCATTTTTATCCGAATACGAGTATCCGTAATGATTATATCCATAACCGTAGTAGCTACTAGCTTTTTTAACTACACCATTCAATATACTACCTTTAACTGTAACACCAGCTTGTTCAAAACGTCTTATACTAACTTCAATTTCCTTTGCTGTATTCAACTCAAATCTAGCAACTAATAATGTAGTTCCTGCATAGTTACCTATGATCGCAGCATCGGTTACAGCAAGTATCGGGGGAGTATCTAATACGATCAAATCATATCTTCCACTTGCCAATTCTAATAATTCCCCAAATCTTCTATGCATAAGAAGTTCAGCAGGATTAGGCGGTACCATACCTCTTGGGATATAATCAAAACCAGCCTCGTTGATTGTTCTTACTGCATTATTTAAATCTATTTTTCCAGATAGAATATCTGATAGGCCATTAATATTCTTTTGTTTGAAAAGTTTATGCGTATATCCTTTACGCATATCTGTATCGATAAACAATACCTTTTTTCCTGTCTGGGCAATTACTGCAGCCAGATTTGAACTCACAAAAGTTTTTCCTGCATTTGGACTTGCTCCAGAAATCATTAGCACATTATTACGTGACTCCATCATTGCAAAATGTAAGCTTGTTCGCAGTCCTCTGATAGCTTCAATTGCTAGATCTGCTGGATTTTCTACTGCCAAAAATGATGAAATTTCATCTTTTGAATTTTTTAACCATCCTTTATCTTTTGCATTACTTTTCGCAACACTTTCTGCAACTGGTATGCTTGCATACACATTGATACCAATTTCTTCAAGTTGTTCTGGCGTCTCTAATCCTCTGCGGAGAAATACTCTTACTAATACAAGCCCTGCAGAAAATATAGCACCAAGTACTATGCCAATAAGAACAATTAATATTTTTTTGGGTTTTACTGGCTTTGGCTGAGTAACAGCGTTATCAATTATGCGGACATTACCTATTGCACTTGATTTTGCAATACTCAATTCTTGTTGCCGGTTAAGCAATTGCATGTAAACTGCTCGACCAGATTCAACATCACGACTTAAACGCAATATTTCTTGCTGTGTTTCCGGCATTGCACTTACACGTTTATTTAATTTTGTTTTTTCATCCTGTAAAGTCTTCCTTTTTTCCATTAATGCTTTATAAGTTGGATGCTCTTTAGTATAGAGTTGTGATATCTCAGATTCTCGGAATGTTAATTCATTTAATTGATTATCAACATTAACAATCTGATCAAGTACAGCTTTAGCTTCTAGTGATAAATCAACTGAATCACTCTTTCTTCTATATTGATTTAATTTATCCTCTGAAAGGTCAAGATCATTCCTAACTTGTGGTAGTTGTTTATTCAAAAAATCTAGGCTCTTTGCATCCTGAGCGGCCTGCCGTGCGATATTTTGCGCTAAATAATTTTCACTAATACTATTGATAATTTTTTCTATCAAATCTGGATTATCACCATTTAATGATAATACTAACATCCCAGTATCTTTACCTTGGTCTACTACACTAATTCTCTCTTGAAGATCCGTAATTGCTTTTAGTCGAGATAGATAAGTTATAGAGAATTCAGTACCAGGCTCAGCATCTATTTCATCAACTTTTAGTGAAATACCTTTCTCATTAATTAGCTGCCCAACATATCCAGTAAATGTAGAGTTATCAAGCTTGACACTAAATCTATTGGAGTCTATTACACTTAGCGAAATCTCCGGCTCATCACGGCCGTTTTCTGGAATATATAATCTCGATATTGTAAGATGTCCTGGTTTGTTACCTATTAAGCGTGAAAATCCTCTTCCAAATACTGGGAAGTATTTTTGTTTTACCTGTGCCTGCAAATTAAGATCATCGACAGTTTTCCCAATTATCATCCTAGACTGTATTAGTGCAATTTCCGGTGCAGACTGAGGTTGGCTATCAGGTAGCATCTGACTTAAATTACTTAATATTGCATTGGCTTGCTTTTGTTCAACTTGAATTAATGCATCGGCTTGATATATCGGAGTTGAAAATAAAGCGTATATCAATGCTATTAATGTAAAAAGAGAAGTAACTGAAATAATTAATTTACGATGATCTATAAACTCACCAATAAGTCGCCCTAAGTCGATTTCATCTGTTTCTTTTGATGGCGTTTTATTCGTCACTGATGGCATGTGATTTTTCCCGATTTATGCACTTAGTTTTTGAGCCCAAAGTTTACCTGCTTGCTCAATAAGTTTATATACTGATAAGAAAGCCTCGTCACTTTTACGGTAAGGGTCAGGGATCTCTCTTTGATTGAGCCAATGTCCGAATAGCATGGTTTTTCCTCTGAGTTCTGGTGCAATCCGTCCAACCTCTTCGAGATGGTGTTTTTCCATAACCAATATCAAATCATACTGACGCCCAAGTGCAGAGGTAAATTGTCTGCCTTTATGTCCAGCCAGTGATAACCCATATGCTCCAGCAACTTTTATAGCGCTTTCATCTGCAGAATGTGCAATTAAAGCCCCTGTCCCAGCTGAATCGATTTTCCTATCTGGTAACAAATTCTGTAAAAAACGCTCTGCAATTGGTGAGCGACATATGTTTCCCGTACAAACGACAAGAATAGAGTCAAACATTATTTCATATCCTTGACAAACTTAACGGTTTCAGTCATATCATGTACACCAGTAATTGTCGGCACTAACTGTGAAATTACGCGATTCCAACGTACTAGCGGTGCAGTAGTCACATATACAATGTCATAAGGTTGTAACTGAAATTCGGTGCCGAGCACCATTGCCGACGCATCCTGTGCATTCAATTGATAAATATTTGCTATTTTACCTTGCTTATCACCTTTCAATTGGCGAATAACAAAAACACCTGTAGCATCGCTGAAAGCCTGCGACATGCCTTCAGCATTACCCAAAGCTTCAGCCAGGGTCATACCACTGCGATCCATTTTCATCGTGCTTTGTTTACCAACCTCTCCCATCACGAATACTTTAAGATCGTCATTACGGGGGACAAACAGAATATCCCCTGGATACAGCAAGCGGTTTTCTGTCAAATCACCTTTCTGCATAAGGGCATATAGTGAGATTTTGGTGTCCTTACCATTATGCGTTAGCACCACATTGCGCCAGTCAGCGTCTTCTGATAAACCACCTGCAGCATTGATTGCATCCATTACAGTTAACGGAATATTTGTAATCGGTTGCTGTCCTGATTTAGCAACTTCGCCAGTCACATAGGCTTTTTGCGAGCGGAATGCAGCAATACTTACATCAACCTGAGGGCTTTCAATATAAGTGGTCAAACGGCTGGCTATATCCTGGCGTACCTGGCTAAGCGTTTTCCCCGCCACCTGTACTTTACCGATATAAGGATAGAAAATGGTACCGTCGGAGTTAACCCAGTTACCGGTGTCGCTGGCGCTACGGTATTGGCCTGCAGGTGTAGTGAGCTCTGGGTGGTCCCATACGGTAACCATCAACACATCGCCAACTCCAATGCGATATTCATAACTTCTGAGTAAATTATCAAGCTGTGGGTTTGGACGAGCCAGTACACTTTGCGGGCGAAGCTGATCGATCAGCCCCGGCGTCATTGGATACACATTAACCAGTTTATCCAGATCGTAGTCGCTGTCCGGCAGCTCAACCACGTTCTTCCGCAGACTATTTAACCCTTGACCGGGGATAATCGTACAACCCGATAAAAACCCAATTGCCAACGCTAATGCCGAAAATCTAACAAGTTTTTTCTTCATAATGTCACATCATCAGTAAATCAAAATTTGCCAATTCCTGAGCAGCTGTCATAGCCGTTGCTTCCCTGCCGGCTTATGGAGAGAGAAAAGCTTACTGCGTCCTGCAGCGCTACCACCCTCTATCCCCTGTTTTCAGCATTCAGCCTTATAAACTAAACGGTATTTCTATCCCTGCGCTGGCCCCAACGTCATCGCTGTCGCTGTTGTTTGCGTTGGTGTACCACAGTGAAGTATTCAACCGGACCGACTGATAAACATCCCCGCTCCAGCCAAGCTGTACTCCTTTCAAGGTATCAGCATGAGGGAATGCTTTGTTGATCGACTGATTCTCCGGGTTAACTTTGGCGTATACCAGACGTGTACTCCAGCGTTGGTTATCCTCTGTAATAAGCTCGACTTTTCCTGCGATGAGCTGACCATCTCCGCCCATTGCATCGCCCAGCGGATAGCCCTGCTGATAATATCCATCCGTATAGATATGATGATTATAACTGTAATTGGTCCGGCTCATATTGGTGCGCGTATCATGCGCTTCCAGGTACCAGTTCACAGCATCCTTACCCCAGCCGTGGTGGCCTTCCACACCGCCCAGATACATATTGGCCGAAGGCAGATAACCTGACTCATCCTCACCGATCATTTGTCCGTAGAAGCTCACCGGCCAGCCCAAAGTTGGCTCTAGTTTGAATTTAAAGTCAAATCCGGCCAACTGGTTCCCCGGCTCGTTATCCGTTCCGGTATTGTCTTTCCCTGTAAAGCCATCCCAGAAGCTGCTGAAGGATTGCGGCCGCCCTTCCCCGCCCCACTGCATAATGCGCGACGCGCCTAATTCTAAAGACTGGAACGGCGTGAAGGTGAAACGACCACCAATAATTTTAGCATGGGGTACAGCTGTATATTGATTCATCTGGCTGGCGGAGATCTGGTACTGCCATGGACCCACCCAGCGCAGCCACCAGGTCTCCGGTGCCGCCTGCTCGGCTCGCTGCATCAGGAAACCAGTCATCGGTCGCATCGCATCCCCGCGGATCAGGCTTCCTTCATAGCCCGGTCCCCACCACTGCGGAACCTGACCAAAGGAGAGCCACTGGTTCCAGAATTTCACCGCGCCGTAGGCGCCGTTGGCGTTGAAACGCGATCCGTTACTGATCCGCTCCCCCCCTTCGACGTTACCCTGAAGGTGGACATCCCACCATTCGCCGCTGTTGTTAAACGCCAGGCCTAACGAGTTATCCGCCGGCTGCGTCTGACCAAACCCCTGAGGAGTACCCGGCTGGTCGGTTGAGGTGTAGCCGGTGACCCGGAAATCGGCTTTTAACGCTGACAGTCGCTGATTGATACGAGCCAGAACCACTTGCTCAGAAGAATAGGAAGGTTTGGCCTTTTTTAGCGCCCGGGCGATCTCTTCCTGACTTAGCGGCCAGGTTGACAGGCTCAGATGGATGACCCCGCGATCGGAAAGCCAGGCAAGGTCGTTACGCAGATCATTATCATTTACTACTAACCCGGCCGCGTAAGCCTGGACTCCCAGTGAGGAAAGCAAGCCCAGCGTCACGGCAATGCGCGCAATTTTTATCATTGTACAAGATCCATTTTCAGCCCCGCTGTCGTATCTCAATGAGAATGAGGGGAATACCAAGATAGAAAGCGCTCGCGGCACCAGCTGACTTCACTGTGCAACACCGGCGAGGCAAGTACAGTTACCCTAAGCTGCTTGTAACCCTTATAACATCCACCCAGCTCACAATGTAGGCGAATTTTACCGTACAGGCTATCGATGAGACGGGAAAGTTGGTGTACAGGCGATATCAGCAGCCGCTCCTGACCCCTTTATGAGGATATCTGATGAGCATGATAGATATCTTATGGCGTTAATCACCCAAAGTGCATCGATTTTTATAGACGTTCAGAGAAGGTATTTTGTGCAGCAGCACGTGGTTTCAGCGACGCTACCGCCCCTGGCTTAACAGCTACCAGCGCACTGACTACCTGAACGGCGTATTTAATCGGCCTGTGGGTGATAAATTGGTCAGGCCTTTATTTTTTGCGGCGTTAAGTCTACGGGATTTCGGTCACAATTGGGAGTCTTGCTGCCGAATATCTGCCAATTAATCCCATCCGCTGTTTTATTGGCGAAAAATAAGCGGCTCGCCAATAAAGATTATTTATTGTTCTCAACTATCGAACATCTGCCTGGCGCAGCCACACCAGCGCAGATACAGCTAACTATTTGAAAAAACTAAATTTTCTCGTGACGCTGACGTCATTCTAAAATCAGATGATGACGCCATAGTCAACTACAATTTCTAATAGTTTCTCGTTGCTGGGTTATTCATCCAACGTGGAACAGGTGCTTTCTGAACGCATTTAAGAAACGTCTGACCACGGCTATATCCAGGCAAATTGACAATGACAATGTAGTAGCACTGCATTATTTCATAAATATGAATTATCAATTACCTGGAATATAGTAGATTATTTTCTTATTTGTCTAATTAACCGGCGAAAACTTAATTTCCTCTGTAAAACAAATGGCAATTACCAGGCCTGCTTATGCAGATCAGTTCGAGTAAAAGGTTTATCCAGCGGCCCCACCGCGGTGGCGATTTGCCCCAGCAAGGACTGAGTCGGCGCTTTATTGCCGCTATGCAACAGGATAAGCGGGACCATCACCAGGCACGCGACGCCGCCCCAGGAAATACTTACGCTTTCCGAATGGGTGGTACGTTTTTGCAGCAGCAGGAACAAAGCGCTGCCAGCAGCACCGAGCAGCAGGCCAGCGATCACTTCCGAGACGGAATGCGCATGGATGGCCAGCCGTGAATAACCCACCACTGCGGCCAGAATATAGCCGGTGGCGACGGCTGCTTTTTGCAGCCCCGCGGAAAAACGGGCACTGAGCAGCCACAGGAAGATAGGCCAGAAGGCTGCGGAGAGCGCTGAGTGGCCGCTGAAGCCGGTGTAATCCAGCTCGCGAATACCCAGACCCCAGCCCATAAAGGCCAGTTTGGAGGCGCAGACGATGGCGCCGGTGATGCCGAACAGCAAACTCCACTGCCACGCCAGCAACCGCGACGTTTTACGCAGCATCAGGACAATAAACAGCGCCGCTGCGCTGGGCAGCAAAACGGTGCTATCGCCAAAAAATGAGATGAGTTGCCAGTTCATATACCTGTGATCCTTCGATGATGTCCACTGCCGTGCTCAGGGATTATCCGTAATGTCTGTACCAGCTCGCATGCCAATTCATTTCACATTTTTATGCATGCAAGTGAGATGTTTAAAGCGGAAACATGATCGCAGTCAAGTTTTATTTTTGGCTGACGTTGACCGCTTTCCCTGCGCTTTAAGAATTGTCGCACTAAGTAACTATTCACAAAGCATTATTGCCGCTACTCCGACCATTGCACCACAGAGGCCAGAGACAAACTACCAGAAGTCTCCGAAGCCATACGTTTCTTTACAATCGTTATAACATTCACGTTATGAATAATTTCTGCATAACGTTATGAGCGGCGTGGCGAAATACCCCTGCCCTGCCGCCCCCCTTACGCCGGCGCTCAGGCCAGCAGTTTTTTAATGCTTTCGCGGAATTTGGCGCCTTCTTTCAGGTTACGCATTCCGTAGGTGACGAAGGCCTGCATGTAACCCATTTTCTTACCGCAGTCATAGCTTTCGCCGGTCATCAGCATCGCGTCAACGGACTGCTTCTTCGCCAGTTCGGCAATGGCGTCCGTTAGCTGGATACGGCCCCAGGCGCCCGGCTCGGTACGTTCAAGTTCAGCCCAGATATCTGCCGACAGCACGTAGCGGCCCACCGCCATCAGGTCGGAGTCCAGAGTCTGCGGTTCGTCCGGTTTTTCAATGAACTCGACGATACGCGCCACCTGCCCTTCGGCCACCATCGGCTCTTTGGTCTGGATAACGGAGTATTCGGAGAGATCGCCCGGCATGCGTTTCGCCAGCACCTGGCTGCGGCCGGTCTCGTTAAAGCGGGCGACCATGGCAGCGAGGTTATAACGCAGCGGGTCAGCGGTGCCGCCATCAAGAATGATATCCGGCAGCACCACCACAAACGGGTTATCCCCGACTACCGGGCGGGCGCAGAGGATGGAGTGGCCCAGACCCAGCGGCTGTGCCTGGCGCACGTTCATGATCGTTACGCCCGGCGGGCAAATGGCCTGGACTTCCGCCAGCAGCTGGCGCTTCACGCGCTGCTCAAGCAGGGCTTCCAGCTCGTAGGAGGTATCAAAGTGGTTTTCCACCGCATTCTTCGAGGAGTGCGTCACCAGGACAATCTCTTTGATCCCGGCGGCGACGATTTCGTCAACAATGTACTGAATCATTGGCTTATCAACGATCGGCAGCATCTCCTTTGGAATTGCCTTTGTGGCCGGCAGCATATGCATGCCTAGTCCTGCGACCGGAATAACCGCTTTCAAATTCGCCATATTCATCTTCACCTGTTTGGTTGCAAAACACGCAGTTTTGCAAAATTGTACATGTCACAAATCCATTGGAACTGATAATACACGGATACTGCCCGGGCATCTGCCCGCCAAATTCTTAAATTCACTGTCACCTAAAAGAATACACACAACTTCCTTTTACCAACAGTTTGAAGTGAGAATAATCTTATTCTCCATCAGGATATTCAGCGGCCCGCTTCCCTGCACAGCGCGATGTCGCCGCAAGGCCCCTACACCGCGGCCTTTGGTATGCAGACCCTGCCAGTTGCAGGCTGCGGCGCCCATGTGTGCGGAAAGAATAGATATAGATAATTAATTTCGCCAGGCAATATATTTCAGCACAAACAGCCAGATATGGCAGGATAATAACCGTAAACCACGGAAGAGAACTGCGATCGGCACTATTCTGCGCTCACTTCATGATGTGAATTATGCTGATTTTGTGAGCGGGCTTCGCACTTCATCCGGGGATGAGGAAGGGTGCCTACCATGAAGAACGACGGGACTGCCCGCGCTTTTGCGCCGGGCAAAACGCAGCGGGTTATGGTTCTGATATCAGCAAGCTTATTCCAGCGCGTTCCGCCATATTGTTATTTTTCCGCTGATCTTTTCTGGAACATAATTCTTTTCCGTTCACTTAATTTGCTGGAAATATATCCACCCCTGGCGGAGTGATATCCGCGTCGTTATTGCATTTTAGACTCATCTTATCCATGATCGTGGTAACACATACCGCAGTCGTACAGGTTTTAATACATATGGAATGGATTGCCGATCCGTCAATCTGGGCAGGTCTCGTCACGCTGGTGGTTATCGAACTGGTGTTGGGTATCGATAACCTGGTTTTCATCGCTATCCTCGCCGAAAAGCTGCCGCCCGCCCAGCGCGACCGCGCTCGTATCACCGGTCTGCTGCTGGCGATGGTCATGCGTCTGCTGCTGCTGGCCTCTATCTCCTGGCTGGTGACCCTGACCAAACCGCTGATTGTTTTTCACGACTTCAGCTTCAGCGCCCGCGATTTAATTATGCTGTTCGGCGGCTTATTCCTGCTGTTTAAAGCCACTGTCGAACTCAACGAACGGCTGGAGGGGAAGGACAGTGATAATCCCACCCAGCGCAGAGGGGCTAAATTCTGGGCCGTGGTGGCGCAGATCGTGGTGCTCGACGCCATCTTTTCGCTCGACTCGGTGATCACTGCCGTCGGCATGGTCGACCACCTGGCGGTGATGATGGCCGCGGTGATCATCGCCATCAGCCTGATGCTGATGGCCAGCAAGGCCCTGACGCGCTTCGTTAACAGCCACCCGACCATTGTCATCCTCTGTCTGAGCTTCCTGCTGATGATCGGCTTCAGTCTGATTGCTGAAGGCTTCAGCTTTATTATCCCGAAAGGCTATCTGTACGCGGCGATTGGCTTCTCGGTCATGATTGAAGCCCTTAATCAGCTGGCGCTGTTTAACCGCCGTCGCTTCCTGTCGGCCAATATGACGCTGCGTCAGCGCACCACCGAGGCGGTGATGAACCTGCTGAGCGGCCAGAAGGAAAAAGCTGAACTGGATGCTGACACGGCGTCGCTGGTGGCCGATCAGGACCATCATCCTTTGTTTAATCCGCAAGAAAGGTTGATGATTGAGCGGGTGCTGAACCTTAATCAGCGCAGCGTCAGCAGTATTATGACGTCACGCCATGATTTCGAGCGCATCAACCTCAGCGCGCCGGAGGAAGAGATCCGCAGCCTGGTGGAGAAAAATCAGCACACCCGGCTGGTGGTGACCGGCGGGAAAGATAATGAAGACCTGCTGGGGGTGGTTCATGTTATTGACCTGCTCCAGCAGTCCCTGCGCCAGGAGCCGCTGGATCTACAGGTGCTGGTCCGCCAGCCGTTGGTCTTTCCGGAGGGGTTACCGCTCCTCTCCGCGCTTGAGCAGTTCCGTCAGGCCCGCACCCACTTCGCCTTTGTGGTCGATGAGTTTGGTTCCGTCGAGGGGATTGTGACCCTGAGCGACGTGATGGAGACTATCGCTGGTAATCTGCCTAACGAGGTGGAGGAGATCGATGCCCGGCATGATATTCAGCATCATCAGGACGGTTCGTGGACGGTTAACGGCCATATGCCGCTGGAGGATCTGGTGCAGTACGTTCCGCTGCCGCTGGATGATAAACGGGAGTACCACACCGTCGCCGGTCTGCTGATGGAGTATCTGCAGCATGTGCCGCAGGTGGGGGAGACCATTGAGATTGACGGCTATACCCTGCGCACGCTGCAGGTCGACAGCCATCGGGTGCAGAAGGTGCAGATCGTCCCGCCGGTAAAGCAGGATGAGCTGGATTATGAGGTGTAATCGTCAGGCATAAAACTGGCCCGGGGTATCCCGGGCGGTGGGATGGATAATCAAACCCATGCCTGATGGCGCTGCGCTTATCAGGCCTACGGGATGGCGACACAAACCGGGGGATTACCCCCAGCGCACAACCCAGGCCGGGTCAGACGTAGCCGCCACCCGGCATCATCGTGACATCACACGTTGACGACATTCTCTCATCACGGGGAATTGATGCTCTACAGCAGCCACACTGCCTGATGGCGCTTCGCTTATCAGGCCTACGGGATGGCGACACAAACCGGGGGATTACCCCCAGCGCACAACCCAGGCCGGGTCAGACGTAGCCGCCACCCGGCATCAACGGGGCTCCACACTTTGACGACATTCTCTCATCACGGGGAATTGATGCTCTACAACAGCCACACTGCCTGATGGCGCTGCGCTTATCAGGCCTACGGGATGGCGACATAAACCGGGGGATTACCCCAGCGCACAACCCAGGCCGTGTCAGACGTAGCCGCCACCCGGCATCAACGGGGCTCCACACTTTGACGACGTTCTCTCATCGCGGGGAATTGTTGCTCTAGAGCAGCCACACTGCCTGATGGCGCTTCGCTTATCAGGCCTACGGGATAGCGACGCAAACCGGGGGATTACTCCCAGCGCACAACCCAGGCTGGGTCAGGCATAGCCGCCACCCGGCATCATCGTGACATTACACGTTGACGACATTCTCACATCGCGGAGAATTGATGCTCTACAGCTGCCACACTGCCTGATGGCGCTTCGCTTATCAGGCCTACATGGATAGCGAATCAAGCTGATGATATTGCGCATATCGTAGGCCGGGTCAGGCGCAGCCGCCACCCGGCATCAACATGACATCACCCTCTGACGACAATCTCGCAGCCCGGAAGGCCCGGGCCGCGGGGGTGGAGATTACAGCTTATCGAGCAGCTTTTTGGCGTCTTTGCTCTCTTTGCTGCCTTTATTACGCTCAACCCAGTCGTTGAGGCGCTGCTTCGCTTCATCCTGTAGCTGTTTGCGCAGGATCTGATCGACCTGCAGGCTGTAGCTCAGCGACTGCCAGTCGCCGTAGATGCGCAGCGGGATGGCGGTCTGTTTCAGGCGGTCGATAAGTTTGCCCTCCCCTTTCCAGCCGCCGAGCACGCGCACGTTAAAGCGCATATCGCAGTTCTCTTTCTGCAGATCAAGCTGACCTTCGCCGGTCATCGCCATCACGTCGGACTGCCCCTGCAGGCGGTTCAGCGTCACCACCCCGTTATCCAGCGTCAACTGGCTGCTCACGGAATCCAGGCGGGTGGCATTGTCGTAATTCTCCTGCGCCCGCACGTTGGTGCTGCGCTCCACGGCCTGCTGCACCAGTTGCTGGAAATTCAGCCCCTCGGTACGGGTATCGGCCATCTGCAGCTGGGCCTGCCCCTGCCAGTGACGGCGGAAATCATCCGCGTCAATGCGCGTTCCGGAAAACTCGCCGGTCAGCGACAGCTTGCCGGTCAGGTTTAATGAATAGTTAAAGGCTTTGATCAGCGAACCGATCTCCACATTCTGCAGCGCCGGCTGGAACGTCGCCTGCGGCGTGTCGCCACGGGCATCCAGAGTGCCGGGGAGAGAGAGCTGCCCGCCGTCGAGGTTGCCCTGCATTTTGCTGACCGTCATCAGCCCCTGCTGGTTGCTGATTTCGCTCTGCACCTGGGTGAAGTTCAGGCCGCGCCACTGCAACTGGTCGGCGCTCAGGGCCATCCGGCCGTTAAAGCCGCGCAGGCTCTGGTAATCTTCGCGCTCATCGCTGTCGGCGATCACCGGACGCAGCGGTCGCGTCTGGCTCTGGCCCTGCTGGCTGGCGCTGCTGTCGGTCGCTGGCGAGGAGGGCGCCAGCAGGCTGTCGAGATTCAGGGTAGTCGCGTGGAGATCCAGCGACCAGTCCGGGCGCTCCCCCAGCACCACGCTGCCGTTGCCGGTAAGGGTGCTGCCGCTGGCCATCAGATTCAGGTTGTCAAAGCGCAGAATTTTGCCATCTTCCTGCCAGCTGGCCTGCAGGCTGCCCTGGCCATTAATGCCATCAGGGGGCAGCTCGGCGCCGCGCAGCTGCCAGCTTAGCTGGCTAAAGTCGGCTTTTAAGGAGTGGGGATAGTCGCCGCCCTGCACGGTAGCGGAGAAGCTCAGCGCCAGGTCGCGCTGGTCGCGGTTGATCCGGCCGGAGAAGTCGACGGTGGCCCGGTGATTCTCATCCTGCTCCATTTGCAGGCGGATATCACGCACAGTGACCTGCTCGCCGTTCTCATGCTGGAAGAAGAGCACGCTGTCGGCCACCTGCAGCTGGCGCACGTCGTAGGACCACCCACGGTCCTCCGGGGCCTGCGGCAGGGTGTTGTCATGCGGCACCACCGGCGCAGCGCTATCGCGAACCGCTTCGGTTTTCGGGGTCAGCTGGATCACCGCCCCCTTGAGCATCACCTGCTTCACCTGCAGCTGGTGCGACAGCAACGGCAGCAGCGCCACGTCGAGGCGCATGTTGTCGGCGCGGATCACCGGCTCTTCGGCGCCCCGGGCGGTCAGCGTCATGCGTCCGCTGAGAATGCTGAGCTGCGGCCAGACATGCCAGCGCAGCGGGCCATCGAGTTCAAGCTGATAACCGCTGCGCTCTGCCACCTCATGCACCATATAGGCGCGAAAATCGTTGGGATTGACCAGCAATACCAACGAGGTAAGCCCGGCGACAATGACCGCCAGCAGGATCATCAGCGTTGTCAGTATTCGTCTCATGGCACCCTCAGCAACACCCCGTTGACGTTATCAATCCTTGTCGATTCGGCTCGCCACCGCGCCCTGCTGGTCGCGATATTTGGCGTCTTCACGGCGGTTATATGGCCGGGCTGCCGGGCCCGATAATGGCTCAAAGCTCAGCGCGCCGATAGGCATTCCCGGGCGCAGCGCCAGCGGCAGTTTGCCGGAGTTGTAGAACTCAAGCACGATGCAGCCGGACCAGCCCGGGTCGATGCGGTGCGCGGTAACGTGCACCATCAGCCCCAGCCGCGCCAGTGAGGAGCGTCCGTCCAGCCAGCCCACCAGATCGGCAGGCAGGGTGACTGACTCATAGGTCACCGCCAGCGCCAGTTCGCCCGGATGCAGGAAAAAGGCCTCCCCTTCCGGCAGGACAATCTCTTCGCTCATCACGCGGTCCAGCGCGGCGCTGACCTCGGCCTTCGGACCGCTTAAATCGATAAACGGCGCCGTGTGGCCGCGGAAGGTGCGGAATTTATTACCCAGCCGTACATCAACCGTCGCGCCATTAATACGCTCAACGGGTGGGCGCGGATTGATGGCGAGTCGCCCTTCATCCAACCAGGCTTCGATATCTCGGTCACACAGACGCATGGGCTTTCTCCTTATAAGGCTGCTTCCCGCACGCTTCGCGGCGGAGAAGGCAACAGGGCTACTCTTTGCACGTTACACAATTCGGCCAGGTTATTCAAAGAACTGACTGATTTTGGCCTTCAGAATATCAATCGCGATGCGGTTTTTGCCGCCGCGCGGCACGATGATGTCGGCATACTGCTTCGACGGTTCAATAAACTGCAGGAACATCGGGCGCACAGTCTTCTGGTACTGGGCCATCACCGAGTCCATGGAGCGGCCGCGCTCGTTAACGTCGCGTTTAATACGGCGCATCAGGCAAATATCGAGCGGGGTGTCGACGAAAATAGAGAAGTTAAGCTCGTTACGCAGGCGCGCGTCGGTCAGCAGCAGGATCCCTTCAAGAATGATCACCTTCTTCGGCTCGACGTGAATGGTGTTCGGCGTGCGGGTATGCTCGACGTAGCTATAGACCGGCAGTTCAATCGGCTGGCCGCTTTTCAGCATCTGCAGGTGCTGGAACAACAGACTGTGATCCATTGAGCTCGGGTGGTCATAGTTGGTTTTGACGCGCTCTTCCATCGACAGATGACTTTGATCTTTGTAATAGCTGTCTTCCGGAATGACGCCAATATGTTCGTCGCCAACTTGTTCACGCAATTCGCGATAGAGAGTACTGGCAATAAGACTTTTGCCAGAAGCCGATGCGCCGGCGATACCTACAATGACGCACTGATGGGACATATCAGTCATAAATTTTTGCGACCTGATTAACCTGGATAGAGATGGAGGGTGGCGGCGGACCGCCAAACGCGGCAATTATAGGGATTTCAGCGTCCCGATACCAGTGGTATGCGCCCCGGACGGCTATTCCGCCGCCGGGATCCAGTCGTCGGTATACCAGATATGCAACAGCGCATACGATCGCATCGGCTGCCAGCGACGGGCATAGCGAGCGATGGCGGCCGGGGTCATTCCCGGAAAGCGCTGTTTAATCAGGTAATCATCCGGCAAAAAGATATCTTTCGCCTGCCAGCCGCGCAGAGCAAAGTAGTTTGCCGTCCAGCGGCCAATCCCGGGCAGGCTCTGCAGTTGACGCAGCCCGGCGTCGATGTCCGCTGGCGCCGTCAGGGGCAGCTCGCCGCTGAGCGCCGCCCGGGCGAGGTGGATCAGCGCCTCCGCACGCCGAAGCGGCATTCCCAGCGCCTTCAGCGCCTGCGGGTCGGCCCGGGACAGCGCCTCTGGCGTCGGGAATAACACATAGCCGGGCGCCTCCGTCAGCGGTTCGCCCCAGCCAGCCGCCACTTTGGCAGTGAGCCGGGCGGCCATCGCCACGCTCACCAGCTGGCCCAGCACCGCCCGCACCGCCTGTTCGAAGGCATCCAGCGCCCCCGGCAGGCGCAGCCCCGGCCGCGCCTGGGCCAGAAAGCCCAACGCCCCGGCGACCTGCCGCGGGTCGCAGCCTAAATCAAACAGCTGGCCAATTCGCGCATAGCAGATCTCCGCCACCGGTTGCAGCCCCGGGGAGAGGGTCACCCGCAGGCCCTGCGCCTCCTCGTCCGGTGCCAGATGAATCAGCCCGCGATGCCCTTCAACGCCAAAGCTGCGACTATAGCCTCCTTCATCAAAGCGCTCGACGCCGGCGACGGCACGCGCCTGCAGAAAACCAACCATCCACGCCCAGTCGTAAGGCGGGGTCCAGGGTAACAGCACCATAAGCTCTCCTTTATATAGCGTTTCAATGATAGTCGCCCTTGACCGTCAGCGCCTTGCTTTTAAATTCCAGTTGTCGGCTTGGCGACGATCCGCTAAAGTCGCCCCCCTTCTTCACCGGCATGGGGATTTTGCAGACGATGTTTATTGGTTTTGACTACGGCACCGCCAACTGTTCGGTGGCCGTGATGCGGGAAAACACCCCTCAGCTGTTGACGCTGGAAAACGGCAGCGCGCTGCTGCCCTCGATGCTCTGTGCGCCAACGCGCGAAGCGGTCAGCGAGTGGCTCTATCGCCATCATGACGTCCCGACCCACAGCGATGAAAACCAGGCGCTGCTGCGCCGGGCCATTGCCGCCAACCGCGACGAAGACATCGAGGTGCTGCGCAACAGCGTGCAGTTCGGTCTCGCCTCGCTGCATCAGTATGTTGAAGATCCGGAAGAGGTCTACTTCGTTAAATCGCCAAAATCCTTCCTCGGCGCCAGCGGGCTGAAGCCGCAGCAGGTGGCCCTGTTTGAAGACCTGGTCTGCGCCATGATGCTGCACATCAAACTGCAGGCTGAGAGCCAGCTGCCCGAGCAGATCGACCAGGCGGTGATTGGCCGGCCGATTAACTTCCAGGGCCTCGGCGGCGACGACGCGAACGCCCAGGCGCAGGGGATCCTTGAGCGGGCGGCTCTCCGCGCCGGTTTCCGCGATGTGGTCTTCCAGTTTGAACCGGTTGCCGCCGGGCTCGATTTCGAAGCGACCCTCAATGAAGAAAAGCGGGTGCTGGTCGTCGATATCGGCGGTGGGACCACCGACTGTTCCTTGCTATTGATGGGCCCGCAGTGGCGGGAGCGCGCCGCCAGCAGAGCCTGCTCGGCCACAGCGGCTGCCGCATCGGCGGCAACGACCTCGACATTGCCCTGGCCTTCAAATGCCTGATGCCCCTTCTCGGTATGGGCGGCGAAACGGAGAAAGGCACCGCGCTGCCGATCCTCCCGTGGTGGAACGCGGTGGCCATCAACGACGTGCCGGCGCAGAGCGATTTCTACAGCACCGCCAACGGCCGTCTGCTTAACGATCTGCTGCGCAGCGCCCGGGATGCCGACAAGGTGGCTCTGCTGCTGAAGGTCTGGCGCCAGCGTCTCAGCTATCGTCTGGTGCGCAGCGCCGAAGAGAGCAAAATCGCCCTCTCCAGCGCCGCCAGCGTCGAAACCGCGCTGCCGTTTATTCAGGACGAGCTGGCCACCGCCATCGCCCAGCAGGGTCTGGAAGCCGCGCTGGATCAACCGTTGACCCGCATTATGGAACAGGTGCAGCTCGCGCTCGACAGCAGCCAGACCACCCCGGATGTGATCTATCTTACCGGCGGCAGCGCACGCTCGCCGCTGATCAAAAAGGCGCTGACCGCCCAGCTGCCGGGTATTCCGCTGGCCGGTGGCGATGATTTTGGCTCGGTAACCGCCGGGCTGGCCCGCTGGGCGCAGGTGGTTTTCCGCTAACCCCAGCCCACCGCCGCCGCGCAGCAGGTCTGTCCTGATCGTGGCGCTGCAGATTACGCTGGAATATTCCTGGTCTCCCACGCAAAATGGCCTGTTCGTCCGGACAGGCCTGTCCACTCTACCCCACTTCCGGGGGCGTATTATCCATACCGTAGCCAGATGTCTGCGGTCTGTATCGTTGGCATGCCGCAAGGGGGCGTGATTGAAAAGGGTGTCTGCGATCTTCGCAGCGGTCCGGCGTTGCCGGCCGCGGTTCCTGGCAGGCTGGCTGCTCAGCTGTGGATTACTCTTGCTGCTGGTCGCCCCGCAGGCGCAGGCGGTGACGCGCCAGGTGGGCATTGATATTCCGGTCCAGTGGTACGCGGACGCCAGCGGCCAGATGACCATCGATCGCTTCGCCGCCCTGCCCACAGACCAGCTCGCCACCACCCGGCAGATCCCCTCCTTTGGTTATTCGCGAAAAACCTGGTGGCTGCGCAGCGAGCTGCCGGGAACGTGGTTTGCCGGGGAGCCGCGCTGGCTGCAGCTGGGCCCCTCTTTTGTCGACCATCTGACCATTTACTACCGACCTTTGGGCAGCGATGCCCCCTGGGAACAGCGCACCTTTGGCGACCGCGACGTCGCCCGCGAGAGCGACCTGCACTACCGGGAAAGCGTGCTGATTATCCCCCCGCCGCCAACCGCCGCTGGCTATGAGGTGGTCTTTCGCCTGCACAGCACCAGCACCCTGATCCTGCTGGCCTCGCTCTCTTCGCCGCAGGAATTTGTGCAGCGGGCGACCGCCGACACCGCTTTCTGGAGCTTCTACTTCGGCCTGGCCGCCGTCGCCAGCGGCGTGGCGCTGTGGCTGGCGCTAGCCCTGCGCCGGCGTCTGCTGTGGGGCATCTGTCTTTTCTCGCTCAATTATCCGCTGGTGGCCGCCCTGCACGGCTTCCCGGAGTGGTTTTTCGGCCACGCGGCGCTGCCGTTCCAGGACTTTATGATCAGCAGCCTCTCCCTGTTCAGCTATGCCACCGCCCTCTGGCTGCACAGCGAGATTTTTGATTTGAAGAAGAATATGCCGCGGCTTCATCAACTACTGATCGCCGCGGTGGTCCTCAACCTGGTGCTGCAGGTCAGTATTCCGCTCGGGTTTTACGGCTTCGCGATGCAGATTGAAGGGGTGATCTTCATCATTATCACCCCGGTGCTGCTGTTCACCTCCTGGTGGCTGTGGCGCAAAAAAGCCATCGACCGTAACACTCTGCTGCTGGGTCTGCTGCCGCCGTTCTACGTCGCCGCCGCGGTGCTGGTGCAGTTGTCTATCCACGGGATAATCCCGTTCCATATGGCGATCTATTCCCTCTGGCAGTATGCGCTGATCGTCCACATCATTACGGTGCTGATCATTGCCATCCTGCGGGTGCGCGCTGAAAACCGCCAGCTGGAGCAGAAGCAGCGCCTGGCGCGTGAGCTGCAGATTGAGCGTGAAGCCAGCTTCCATCAGCGACAGTTTATGGGCATGGTAGCGCACGAATTCCGCACGCCGCTGGCGGTGATCCAGGCAGCGCTGGAAAATCTCCGCCTCTCGGCCGCCTCGGCCAGCCAGGAGGCGCGCTTCGATCGCATCGGGCGCGCCGCCACCCGTCTGGTGCAGCTCACCGATAACTGCCTTGCCGACGCCCGGCTCGCCTCACACGACCTGCACGTCGATCGCCAGCAGACCGCCCTGCTGTCGGTGATCAACATGGCCGCCTCGGTGGTGGCCATCTCCCACGACCATTACCTGAACATCCGCCATCACGGCGCGGTGGAAAGCCCGCAGCTGCAGGCCGATGCCGGCCTGCTGTGCATCGCCATCGCCAATCTGCTGGATAACGCGGTGAAGTATTCGCCCCCCGGTGAAATCGCCATCGATATCCGCTCCGAAGCCGGGCATACCGAGCTCCGCATTCGCGACCACGGCCCGGGCCTGCCCGACGGGCAAGCGGAACTGATCTTTGAGCGCTATCGTCGCGGCGAGCACACGTCGCCGGTGCCGGGCGGCACCGGTCTCGGACTGTATGTTGCGCGTCAGATCGTGCAGGCTCATGATGGCAAACTGTGGCTGGCCGAGCATGGCCCGGACGGCTGCACCTTTATTCTCACCCTCCCGACAGTTGCTTAAGAGGAGAACGACGTATGGCTTTACGGCTGGCGATAATTGAAGATAACGCCGATCTGCTGGATGAACTGCTGGCCTGGCTGGGCTATCGCGGCTTCGAGGTGTGGGGCTCGCGCAGCGCCGAAGCCTTCTGGCGACAACTGCATAGCCATCCGGTGGACATCGTGCTGATTGATATCGGCCTGCCCGGGGAAGATGGCTTCAGCGTGCTGAGCTACCTGCATGAGCTGGGGCATTACGGTCTGGTGGTGGTCAGCGCCCGCGGCCAGCAGCAGGATAAACTGCAGGCGCTCAGCCTTGGGGCCGATGCTTACCTGATCAAGCCGGTTAACTTCGCCCACCTTGCGGAGACCCTCACCGCCCTTGGCGCCCGCCTGCAGCAGGATCGACCCGCCGCCCTTCCTTCGGAGGCGCCCGGCACCGCGTCATCCGCCGCCACCGGACTGTGGCGTCTACATGAGGATAAACTGATTTCTCCCGATGCCCGGACGCTGGAGTTAACCCAGCAGGAGTACCGTCTGGTTGAGCTGTTAATGCGCAATCGCAACGAGGTGTGCAGTAAGCTGGACCTCCATGCCTGTCTGTTTTCCCACGACAGCGAGCCTGACCTGCACCGCATCGACGTGGTGATTAGCCGCCTGCGCCATAAGGCGCGCCAGCAAGGGATCCACCTGCCCGTACGAGCGATCTTTGGCAAAGGACTGGCGTTTATTTCCTGATCGAAAGCGCGATCTGGCCGCTGCGCGGGGTGTGAATAACTCGCAAGTGTTAATTTTTCTCATTTTCTGAGAGAAATGAGAGGAATGAGACTGACGACGCGCTTAAGAACTTTCTTATAGTGCTAGCACATCAGGATGATGTCGTATGATTTTCAGTGGACAGGAAAACATATAACAAAACGTAATAGCCGTTCGCGGTAAATTCTGACACCATGCAGCACAAACAAGGTAAAAACGATGGCCATGCAAACGTGGTTAATATTATTGTTATGCATATTTTTCTTCAGCATCTCTGTATACAGTTTTATTTCCTATCTAAAAGACAGGAGACGGCAGAAGTTTACGTTTAACGATAAGCGTTCGACGCGTCGTAAATAATTCACTTTATAATAATTAAAAACGATTACAGGTACGTTTATAAAATCAACACACCGCATACGCCCGGAGGATTTGTCACAGCATGGCGTTATGTTTTGCATAAGGAAATAACGCCATGAGAAACATTAATGTCACCATCAATACCCGCAACACCTTTGTACGTGAATCGCTGGTGGCCATGGTTAATGATCTCTCCCGGGACGATATGCAGGCCCGTTTCTCCTGGCGCAATAACGACCTGTCAGACGAAGATATTATTATATGCGAAGTGATCCCTGGTGAAATCTATCTGTGCAATACCCTGATTAAAAACAGAAAAAAAGGCAGCTCCCTGATTATCCTCCACAGCTACGACCAGCTGCCGGAAGACGATTTCATGATTAATTGCCTGAAAGGAGTCATTTTTGTCTCGCTGAAAACGGCCAGTATTCCACAATTGCTGGCGATCATTAAAAGCGAACTACAGCATTGTATGGACCCGTCGGCCACTGACGCCACGAGCCGGGAACTGAGCTGCGCCAGCTGCCCGCATCGTGTCCTGTCGCGGTCGCAGACCGCTGTGGTGCACGGTATTCTTGAAGGGCTGGACATGAGTAAAATCGCCGCCCTGCAGCGCGTCAGTCCCCGCACCGCCGCTTACCATAAGAATAAGATTATGGAAAAATACAGCCTGAATAATAATCACGACTTTTTCCAGTTTATGAATCTGTTACGTGAGCGCTGGTAGGCAAATAGCGAACAGAAGAGAATAAGATATTCCCGTAGTGATATTGTCTGGAATCCGAAAATAGCCGCAGGATGCTAAAAAAGCGCCAGCGCTGCCGAACATAACGTTAAACTCTGACGCTTCCTCGGTATAAAGACGTTACCGCGCGTTTTTATATAAGAAAAAAGACTAGTTACGAGGAAAACTGATACTTCGTCACATTACCCCTGACGTGCCTGTCAGGGGTCTTTTTTTCCGTGCGGAATGGCGCCCTCTGTGAAAGGGCGCAGCAGGATCAGGCTTCCGCTTTCTCGGCTTCCCAGTCCGGCTGTGCTTCCTCGTCGGTCAGCAGACCTTCGTTTTTCGACAGCATGGCGGTGGCGATGCCGTTACCCAACACGTTGATGGCGGAGCGCCCCATGTCGAGGAAATGGTCGATACCCATCAGCAGCAGGATCCCGGCAACCGGAATATTGAAGCTGGGGATCGTGGCCGCCAGCACCACCAGCGCCGAGCGCGGCACCCCGGCGATGCCTTTCGAGGCCAGCATCAGGGTCAGCATCATGACCGTAATCTCGCTAAAGCTCAGCGGTACGTTATAGGCCTGAGCGATAAACATCGCGGCGAAGGAGCAGTAGACCATCGAGCCCACGAGGTTGAACGAGTAGCCAATGGGCAGGACGAACGAGACGATATTGCGCGAGCAGCCAAACTTCACCAGCCGCTCAAGGGTCTTCGGATAGGCCGCTTCGGAGCTGCTGGTGGTAAACGCCACCAGCACCGGGTCCTTCAGCATGTTCAGCAGACGGAAGACCTCTTTCTTCAGCACCATATAGCCAACGGCAATCAGCACCGCGCTGGTCAACAGCACCGCCAGGTAGTAACCGCCGATGAACGAAGCGTAGTTGAGCAGGATCCCCAGCCCCTGGGAGGCAATCACCGACGAAATGGCGGCGAAGATAGCCAGCGGCGCAACGTACATCACGTAGCCCGTCACCTTCAGCATAATGTGCGACACCACATTGAGGGCCGCCACCAGCGGGGCATTAAACTTCTCGCCCAGCGACGCGCCGGCGATGCCAAAGAACATCGAGAACACCACAATCTGCAGGATCTCGTTGTTGGCCATCGCCTCGGTGATGCTGGTGGGGATGGTGTGCGACAGGAATCCTTTCAGGCTCATGCCGCTGACCGCCAGGCCGGTATCCACCGCCTCTTTCGGCACCGCCAGGTTTAACCCGGCGCCCGGGTGCTGGAAGGTGACGATCACCAGCCCGACGAGAATGGATAATACCGAGGAGGTGATGAACCACACCATCGCCTTCCCGCCTACCCGGCCAATGGTCGCCGTCTCGCCGAGACGCATAATGCCGACCGTCAGGGTGCTGAACACCAACGGCGCGATGACCATTTTGATCAACCGCAGAAACAGATCGGTCAGCAGCGTAATGTTGTCCGCCCAGGCGGAGATGGTGGTCGGCGTCGCGTAGGCATGGATAGCCGCGCCGGAGAGGATCCCCATCAGCATAAAAATGACGATGAAGAGCGTGAGTTTGTTTGCGTTTGCCACAACAATGACCCCTGATTATTTAACACGTTGATTTTTAAGTGCATATGTTATTATTATGAAAATGCACTGATTTATTCACCGCATAAATCTAATTAAAGCCCTCCCGGATACAACTATTTTTTACTTTTTTAAACTAAAAGTTGATATCACCCCGGAAATCTACAACGAGACCGCCCGGCGTCGCGGCGGTTATCCAGACATTTCTCAACCTTCTTTTCATAATTCCTCCATTTTTACGGCCCCTTCCCTCACTAAACTAGTATCATTCAGCGAAACGCTTCAGGATGAGACCGTAAACTAATGAAAGGCAGTAACATACGTCGTTGGGGCGCCGCGCTGGCGGTAGTGATTATCGCCGGAGCCGCCTACTGGTTCTGGCACGATCGTGGCACGAGCGGCAGCAGCGCTCCCGCAGCAGGACAAGGCCCGCAGGGGGCGGGCGGCGCGCGTCATGGCCGTTTCGGCGGCGCGCTGGCGCCGGTGCAGGCGGCGACCGCGACCGAACAAGCGGTGCCGCGCTATCTCACCGGGCTGGGTACCGTGACGGCGGCCAATACCGTGACCGTGCGCAGCCGGGTCGACGGCCAGCTACTGAGCCTTCACTTCCAGGAGGGACAGCAGGTCAAAGCCGGCGACCTGCTGGCGCAGATCGACCCCAGCCAGTTTAAAGTCGCCCTCGCCCAGGCGCAGGGTCAGCTGGCGAAAGATAACGCCACCCTGGCGAACGCCCGCCGCGATCTCGCCCGTTACCAGCAGCTGGTGAAAACCAACCTCGTCTCCCGCCAGGAGCTCGACACCCAGCAGTCGCTGGTGGTGGAATCCGCTGGCACCGTAAAGGCCGATGAAGCCGCCGTCGCCAGCGCCCAGCTGCAGCTCGACTGGACCCGCATCACCGCGCCGATTGACGGCCGCGTCGGCTTAAAGCAGGTGGATATTGGCAACCAGATCTCCAGCGGAGATACCACCGGGATTGTGGTTCTCACCCAGACGCACCCGATCGATGTGGTCTTCACCCTGCCGGAAAACAGCATCGCCACGGTGGTGCAGGCGCAGAAAGCGGGCAAAGCGCTCAGCGTCGAAGCCTGGGATCGCACCAATAAGCAGAAAATCAGCGTCGGCGAGCTGCTGAGTCTCGACAACCAGATCGATGCCACCACCGGGACCATTAAGCTGAAGGCGCGCTTCAGCAATCTGGATGACGCGCTGTTCCCCAACCAGTTCGTTAACGCCCGCCTGCTGGTGGATACCGAAGAGAACGCGGTGGTGATCCCCGCCGCCGCCCTGCAGATGGGCAACGAAGGGCATTTTGTGTGGGTGCTGAACGACGAGAACAAGGTCAGCAAACACAGCGTGACGCCCGGCATCCAGGACAGCCAGAAAGTGGTCATCAGCGCCGGGCTTTCCGCCGGGGATCGCGTGGTCACCGACGGGATTGACCGTCTGACCGAGGGGGCGAAGGTGGAAGTTGTCACCGCCAGCGGCAGCGAGCAGGCGCAGCCCGCTCCGCGCCAGAGCGGTAAACACGGAGCGCGTTCCTGATGCAGGTGTTACCCCCAGGCCGCACCGGCGGCCCGTCCCGGCTGTTTATTATGCGTCCGGTCGCCACCACTTTGCTGATGGTGGCGATCCTGTTAGCCGGGATCATCGGCTACCGCTTCCTGCCGGTCTCCGCTCTGCCGGAGGTCGATTACCCGACCATCCAGGTGGTTACCCTCTATCCGGGCGCCAGCCCGGACGTGGTGACCTCCGCTATCACCGCCCCGCTGGAGCGCCAGTTCGGCCAGATGTCCGGCCTTAAGCAGATGTCGTCGCAAAGCTCCGGCGGCGCCTCGGTAGTCACGCTGCAGTTCCAGCTGACCCTGCCGCTGGACGTCGCCGAGCAGGAAGTGCAGGCGGCCATTAACGCCGCCACCAACCTGCTGCCGAGCGATCTGCCCAACCCGCCGGTGTACAGCAAGGTGAACCCGGCGGATCCGCCGATCATGACCCTCGCCGTCACCTCCTCCGCGATCCCGATGACCCAGGTAGAGGATATGGTGGAGACCCGGGTGGCGCAGAAGATCTCCCAGGTTTCCGGCGTCGGTCTGGTGACCCTCGCCGGCGGCCAGCGCCCGGCGGTGCGGGTGAAGCTTAACGCCCAGGCCATCGCCGCCCTCGGCCTGACCAGCGAAACCGTGCGCACCGCTATCACCAGCGCCAACGTTAACTCCGCGAAAGGCAGCCTCGACGGCCCGGCCCGCGCGGTGACGCTTTCCGCTAACGATCAGATGCAGTCCGCTGAGGATTATCGCCGGCTGATTATCGCTTATCAGAACGGGGCGCCGATCCGTCTCGGCGATGTCGCCAGCGTCGAACAAGGGGCCGAAAACAGCTGGCTCGGGGCGTGGGCCAACCAGCAGCGGGCCATCGTGATGAACGTTCAGCGTCAGCCGGGGGCCAACATCATCGACACCGCCGACAGCATTCGCCAGATGCTGCCGCAGCTCACCGAGAGCCTGCCGAAATCGGTGAAGGTGCAGGTCCTCTCCGACCGGACCACCAACATTCGCGCCTCGGTGCGCGACACCCAGTTTGAGCTGATGCTGGCCATCGCCCTGGTGGTGATGATCATCTATCTGTTCCTGCGCAACGTCCCGGCGACCATTATTCCCGGCGTCGCGGTGCCGCTGTCGCTGGTGGGCACCTTCGCGGTGATGGTGTTCCTCGACTTCTCGATCAATAACCTGACGCTGATGGCCCTGACCATCGCCACCGGCTTTGTGGTGGATGACGCCATCGTGGTGATCGAGAACATCTCGCGCTATATCGAAAAAGGCGAGAAGCCGCTGGCCGCCGCGCTGAAAGGCGCCGGGGAAATCGGCTTCACCATTATCTCCCTCACCTTCTCGCTGATCGCGGTGCTGATCCCGCTGCTGTTTATGGGCGATATCGTCGGCCGTCTGTTCCGCGAATTCGCCGTCACCCTTGCCGTCGCTATTCTTATCTCGGCGGTGGTCTCCCTGACCCTGACGCCGATGATGTGCGCCCGTATGCTAAGCCACGAATCGCTGCGCAAGCAGAACCGTTTCTCCCGGGCCAGCGAGCGCTTCTTCGAACGGGTGATCGCCGTCTATGGCCGCTGGCTGAGCCGGGTGCTGAACCATCCGTGGCTGACGCTCGGCGTCGCACTGAGCACCCTGGCGCTGTCGATAATCCTGTGGGTCTTTATCCCGAAAGGCTTCTTCCCGATCCAGGATAACGGCATTATTCAGGGCACCCTCCAGGCGCCGCAGTCGGTCTCTTTCGCCAGCATGGCCGAGCGCCAGCGGCAGGTGGCCAGCATTATCCTTAAGGATCCGGCCGTGGAGAGCCTGACCTCGTTCGTCGGCGTCGACGGCACCAACCCGGCGCTGAACAGCGCCCGTCTGCAGATCAACCTCAAGCCGCTGGATGAACGCGATGACCGCGTCCAGACGGTGATTAGCCGCCTGCAGCAGGCGGTGGACGGCGTCCCGGGCGTGGCGCTCTACCTGCAGCCGACTCAGGATCTGACCATCGACACCACGGTGAGCCGCACCCAGTACCAGTTCACCCTGCAGGCAAACTCCCTCGAGGCGCTGAGCACCTGGGTGCCGCCGCTGCTCAGCCGCCTGCAGGCCCAGCCGCAACTGGCCGACGTCAGCAGCGACTGGCAGGACAAAGGCCTGGCCGCCTATATCAAGGTGGATCGCGACAGCGCCAGCCGCCTCGGCATCTCAATGGCCGATGTCGATAACGCGCTGTACAACGCCTTCGGCCAGCGGCTGATTTCCACCATTTACACTCAGGCGAATCAGTATCGCGTGGTGCTCGAGCAGGATACCGAGGCGACGCCGGGCCTGGCGGCGCTGGATAATATCCGCCTGACCAGCAGCGACGGCGGCATCGTGCCGCTGACCGCCATCGCCACAGTGGAGCAACGTTTTACCCCGCTGTCGGTGAACCACCTCGATCAGTTCCCGGTGACTACCATCTCGTTTAACGTCCCGGACAACTATTCGCTGGGCGAAGCGGTGGACGCGATCCTCGCCGCCGAACAGTCGCTGGATTTCCCGACCGATATCCGCACCCAGTTCCAGGGCAGCTCGCTGGCCTTCCAGTCGGCGCTCGGCAGCACCGTCTGGCTGGTGGTCGCCGCGGTGGTGGCGATGTATATCGTGCTGGGGGTGCTGTATGAAAGCTTTATCCATCCGATCACGATCCTCTCCACCCTGCCCACCGCCGGGGTCGGGGCGCTACTGGCGCTGTGGCTGGCGGGCAGCGAGCTGGATGTGATCGCCATCATCGGCATCATTCTGCTGATCGGCATCGTGAAGAAGAACGCCATCATGATGATCGACTTCGCGCTGGCCGCCGAACGCGAGCAGGGCATGCCGCCGCGGGAAGCGATCTACCAGGCCTGCCTGCTGCGTTTTCGTCCGATCCTGATGACGACCCTCGCCGCCCTGCTCGGCGCCCTGCCGCTGATGCTGAGCACCGGCGTCGGCGCGGAGCTGCGGCGTCCGCTGGGGATCGGCATGGTCGGCGGTCTGATGCTCAGCCAGGTGCTGACCCTGTTCACCACCCCGGTGATCTATCTGCTGTTCGACCGCCTGTCGCTGCACCTGAAGCGCCGCTTCCCGCGTCAGGAAGAGGAGGCGTAAGTGAAGTTTTTCGCCCTCTTCATTTACCGCCCGGTGGCGACGATCCTCATCTCGCTGGCCATCACCCTGTGCGGCATTCTCGGCTTCCGGCTGCTGCCGGTAGCCCCGCTGCCGCAGGTGGACTTCCCGGTGATCATGGTTAGCGCCTCGCTGCCGGGGGCCTCCCCGGAGACCATGGCCTCATCGGTGGCCACCCCGCTGGAACGCTCCCTGGGACGGATTGCCGGGGTCAATGAGATGACCTCCTCCAGTTCGCTGGGCAGTACGCGCATCATTCTTGAGTTTAACTTCGACCGCGATATCAACGGCGCGGCGCGCGACGTTCAGGCGGCGATCAACGCCGCGCAAAGCCTGCTGCCGAGCGGGATGCCCAGCCGGCCGACCTACCGCAAAGCCAACCCGTCGGATGCGCCGATCATGATCCTGACGCTGACCTCGGACACCTACTCCCAGGGTGAGCTGTATGATTTCGCCTCCACCCAGCTGGCGCAGACCATCGCGCAGATCGACGGCGTGGGTGATGTCGACGTCGGCGGCAGCTCCCTGCCGGCGGTGCGCGTCGACCTCAACCCGCAGGCGCTGTTCAACCAGGGCGTGTCGCTGGACGCGGTGCGCACCGCCATCAGCGACGCTAACGTGCGCAAACCGCAGGGGGCGCTGGAGGACAGCGCGCACCGCTGGCAGGTGCAGACCAACGATGAGCTGAAGACCGCCGCCGACTATCAGCCGCTGATCGTCCACTACCAGAATGGCGCCGCAGTGCGACTGGGGGATGTCGCCACCGTCTCGGATTCGGTGCAGGACGTGCGCAACGCCGGGATGACCAACGCCAAACCGGCGATCCTGCTGATGATCCGCAAACTGCCGGAAGCCAATATTATCCAGACAGTGGACAGCATCCGCGCCCGCCTGCCGGAGCTGCAGCAGACCATTCCGGCGGCTATCGACCTGCAGATCGCCCAGGACCGCTCGCCGACCATCCGTGCTTCGCTGGAGGAGGTGGAGCAGACGCTGGTGATATCGGTGGCGCTGGTGATCCTCGTGGTATTCCTGTTCCTGCGCTCGGGGCGCGCCACGCTGATCCCGGCCGTCGCCGTCCCGGTTTCCTTAATCGGCACCTTCGCCGCGATGTATTTGTGCGGCTTCAGCCTCAATAACCTGTCGCTGATGGCTCTGACCATCGCCACCGGCTTCGTGGTGGATGACGCTATCGTGGTGCTGGAGAATATCTCCCGCCATCTGGAAGCGGGGATGAAACCTCTGCAGGCGGCGCTGCAGGGGAGCCGCGAAGTCGGCTTTACCGTGCTGTCGATGAGCCTGTCGCTGGTGGCGGTGTTTCTGCCGCTGCTGCTGATGGGCGGCCTGCCCGGCCGCCTGCTGCGCGAGTTCGCCGTCACCCTGTCGGTGGCGATCGGCATCTCGCTGGCGGTGTCCCTCACCCTGACGCCGATGATGTGCGGCTGGCTGCTGAAAAGCGGTAAGCCCCACCAGCCGACGCGCAACCGCGGCTTTGGCCGCCTGCTGGTGGCCGTGCAGGGCGGCTATGGGAAATCGTTAAAATGGGTGCTCAGGCACAGCCGGCTGACCGGCCTGGTGGTGCTCGGCACCATCGCCCTCAGCGTCTGGCTCTACATTTCGATCCCGAAAACCTTCTTCCCGGAGCAGGACACCGGGGTGCTGATGGGCGGCATTCAGGCCGACCAGAGCATCTCCTTCCAGGCGATGCGCGGCAAGCTGCAGGACTTTATGAAGATCATTCGTGAAGATCCGGCGGTGGATAACGTCACCGGCTTTACCGGCGGCTCGCGGGTCAACAGCGGGATGATGTTTATCACCCTCAAGCCGCGCGACCAGCGCCACGAGACGGCGCAGCAGGTGATCGACCGGCTGCGCAAAAAGCTGGCCAACGAGCCCGGGGCCAACCTGTTCCTGATGGCGGTGCAGGATATTCGCGTCGGCGGCCGGCAGTCGAACGCCAGCTATCAGTACACTCTGCTGTCCGATGATCTGTCGGCGCTGCGCGAGTGGGAGCCGAAGATCCGCAAAGCGCTGGCGGCGCTGCCTGAGCTGGCGGACGTCAACTCGGATCAGCAGGACAATGGCGCCGAAATGGACCTGGTCTATGACCGGGACACGATGTCGCGCCTCGGCATCAGCGTCCAGGACGCCAACAACCTGCTGAACAACGCCTTCGGCCAGCGGCAGATCTCCACCATCTACCAGCCGCTCAACCAGTACAAGGTAGTGATGGAGGTGGATCCGGCCTACACCCAGGACGTCAGCGCCCTCGACAAGATGTTTGTTATCAACAGCGAGGGCAAGCCGATCCCGCTGGCCTATTTCGCCAAATGGCAACCGGCCAACGCCCCGCTGTCGGTGAACCACCAGGGGCTGTCGGCGGCGTCCACTATCTCCTTTAACCTGCCCACCGGCCGCTCGCTGTCGGAAGCCAGCGACGCCATTAACCGCGCGATGACCCAGCTCGGGGTGCCGTCCACCGTACGCGGCTCCTTTGCCGGTACCGCTCAGGTCTTTCAGCAGACCATGAACGCGCAGGTGATCCTGATCCTCGCGGCCATCGCCACGGTCTATATCGTGCTGGGGATGCTGTATGAGAGCTATGTGCATCCGTTGACCATCCTCTCGACGCTGCCCTCCGCCGGGGTGGGCGCCCTGCTGGCGCTGGAGATATTCGATGCCCCGTTCAGCCTAATCGCCCTTATCGGGATCATGTTATTAATTGGCATCGTGAAGAAAAACGCCATCATGATGGTTGATTTTGCCCTTGAGGCGCAGCGCACCGGCAATCTGGCGCCGGAAGAGGCGATTTTCCAGGCCTGCCTGCTGCGTTTCCGGCCGATTATGATGACCACCCTGGCGGCGCTGTTCGGCGCCCTGCCGCTGGTGCTCTCCGGGGGCGATGGCTCTGAGCTGCGCCAGCCGCTGGGGATCACCATCGTCGGCGGTCTGGTGATGAGCCAGCTGTTAACGCTCTACACCACGCCGGTGGTCTATCTTTTCTTTGACCGTCTGCGGTTGCGTTTTTCGCGTCACTCCTCTCAACCGGTAAGCGAATAACATGACAGACCTCCCGGCCAGCGTGCGCTGGCAGCTATGGATAGTGGCGTTCGGCTTCTTTATGCAGTCGCTGGACACCACCATCGTTAACACCGCCCTCCCCTCGATGGCCAAAAGCCTCGGGGAGAGCCCGCTGCATATGCATATGATCATCGTCTCCTATGTCCTGACGGTGGCGGTCATGCTCCCGGCCAGCGGCTGGCTGGCCGACCGGGTCGGGGTGCGCAATATCTTCTTCACCGCCATCGTGCTGTTTACCGCCGGGTCGCTGTTTTGCGCCCAGGCCAGCACCCTTGACCAGCTGGTGATGGCGCGGGTGCTGCAGGGGGTCGGCGGCGCGATGATGGTGCCGGTGGGTCGCCTGACGGTGATGAAGATCGTCCCACGCGATCAGTACATGGCGGCGATGACTTTCGTCACCCTGCCGGGCCAGGTTGGCCCGCTGCTCGGCCCGGCGCTGGGCGGGGTGCTGGTGGAGTATGCCTCCTGGCACTGGATCTTCCTCATCAATATCCCGGTGGGGATCGTCGGCGCCATCGCCACCCTCTGCCTGATGCCCAACTACACCCTGCAGACCCGGCGCTTCGACCTCTCCGGCTTTCTGCTGCTGGCCGCCGGGATGGCGACCCTGACCCTGGCGCTGGACGGCCAGAAAGGGCTCGGTATATCGTCACGCTGGCTGGCGGGGCTGGTGGCCGTCGGCCTCGCCGCCCTGCTGCTGTACCTGTGGCACGCCCGCGGTAACGCCCGGGCGCTGTTCAGCCTCAACCTGTTTCGTAACCGCACCTTCTCCCTCGGCCTCGGCGGCAGCTTCGCCGGACGCATCGGCAGCGGTATGCTGCCGTTTATGACCCCGGTGTTTCTGCAGATTGGCCTCGGCTTCTCCCCCTTTCACGCCGGGCTGATGATGATCCCGATGGTGCTCGGCAGCATGGGCATGAAGCGGATCGTGGTCCAGGTGGTCAACCGCTTTGGCTACCGTCGGGTGCTGGTCGCCAGCACCCTGAGCCTGGCGGCGGTCAGTCTGCTGTTTATGTTTAGCGCCCTGGCCGGCTGGTATTACGCGCTGCCGCTGGTCCTGTTTCTGCAGGGGATGATCAACTCCAGCCGCTTCTCCTCAATGAATACCCTGACGCTGAAAGATCTCCCGGACGATCTGGCCAGCAGCGGCAACAGCCTGCTGTCGATGGTGATGCAGCTGTCGATGAGTATCGGCGTGACCATCGCCGGGCTGCTGCTGGGGCTGTATGGCCAGCAGCATATGAGCCTCGACGCCGCCAGCACCCATCAGGTCTTTCTCTATACCTATCTGAGCATGGCGGCGATCATCGCCCTCCCGGCGCTCATCTTTTCCCGGGTACCGGATGACGTCGGCACTAATACCGTCATCCGTCGACGCAACAGGAGTGGATCGTGAAATTTTGGCGCCCGGGCATTACCGGTAAGCTGTTCCTCGCTATTTTCGCCACCTGCATCGTGCTGCTGATCAGCATGCACTGGGCGGTGCGTATCAGTTTCGAACGTGGGTTTATCGACTACATCAAGCGCGGTAATGAGCAGCGGTTAACCATGCTCAGCGACGCGCTGAGTGAGCAGTATGCCCAGCACGGCAGCTGGGCGTTTCTGCGCAACAACGACCGCTTTATCTTCCAGCTGCTGCGCACCTTCGAACGGGATAACGACGACCGTTCGCCACCGGGACACGGCATGAAGCCGGGTCCGATGGAGGGTCAGGGGCCGGATGGGCCGCCGCCGGATGGGCCGCCCGACGGCTCCAGCGACACCCCGCCGCCGAGGCCGGAAATGCCGCCCCACGGCTGGCGCACCATGTTCTGGGTGGTCGATCAGTCGGGCCGCGTGCTGGTGGGGCCCCGTGAGCGCGTACCGGAGGACGGCACCCAGCGCAGCATTGTGGTCAACGGCGTGGAGGTAGGCAAAGTGATCGCCTCGCCGGTAGAGCGGCTGACGCGTAATACCGATATTAACTTCGACCGGCAGCAAAAGCGCACCAGCTGGCTGATTGTCGCCCTTGCCACCCTGCTAGCCGCGCTGGCCACTTTCCCGCTGGCCCGCGGCCTGCTGGCGCCGGTGAAGCGGCTGGTGGAAGGCACCCATAAGCTGGCGGCGGGCGACTTTTCCACCCGCGTGACGGTGACCGGCGGCGACGAGCTCGGCCGCCTGGCGCAGGATTTCAACCAGCTCGCCAGCACCCTGGAGCGCAACCAGCAGATGCGTCGCGATCTGATGGCCGATATCTCCCATGAGCTGCGCACTCCGCTGGCGGTGCTGCGTGGCGAGCTGGAGGCGATTCAGGACGGAGTCCGGCGCTTCACCCCCGAGTCCATCCCCTCCCTGCAGGCCGAGGTGGCTACCCTCACCAAGCTGGTGGACGACCTCCATCAGCTGTCGATGTCCGACGAGGGGGCGCTGGCCTACCAGAAAACGTCGCTGGATATCATCACCCTGCTGGAGGTGGCCGCGGGCGCTTTTCGCGAGCGCTTCGCCAGCCGGCAGCTGAGCATTCAGGTGTCGCTCCCCGAGCAGGCGATGATCTTCGGCGACCGCGACCGCCTGATGCAGCTCTTCAACAATCTGCTGGAGAACAGCCTGCGCTATACCGACAGCGGCGGCAGCCTGCACATCACCGCCCGCCGCAGCGGCCGGATGCTGGTGATTGACTTCGCCGACAGCGCCCCCGGCGTCAGCGATGAGCAGCTGGCCCGCCTGTGCGAGCGCTTTTACCGGGCGGAAGGATCGCGCAACCGCGCCAGCGGCGGCTCCGGCCTCGGACTGGCGATTTGCCTCAATATTGTCGCGGCCCACGGCGGCACCCTGCGTGCCGACCATTCGCCTTTTGGCGGGGTTAGCATTAAAGTTGAGTTACCTCTGGAACATGATTTACCGAGAGACGTATGACTGAATTGCCTGTAGATGAAAACACCCCACGCATTCTTATCGTGGAAGATGAACCGAAGCTCGGCCAGCTGCTGATTGATTATCTGCAAGCCGCCGGCTATGCGCCTACGCTGATTAACCACGGTGACAAGGTCCTGCCCTACGTTCGGCAGACGCCGCCGCACCTGATCCTGCTGGATCTGATGCTGCCCGGCACCGACGGTTTAACGCTGTGCCGGGAAATTCGCCGCTTCTCCGACGTTCCGGTGGTGATGGTGACGGCGAAAATCGAAGAGATCGACCGACTGCTGGGGCTGGAAATTGGCGCCGACGACTATATCTGCAAGCCCTACAGCCCGCGGGAAGTGGTCGCCCGGGTGAAAACCATTCTTCGCCGCTGCAAGCCGCAGCGCGATCTGCAGGCGCTGGACGCCCAGAGCCCGCTGATTGTCGACGAAGGTCGTTTTCAGGCCTCCTGGCGCGACAAGCTGCTGGACCTCACTCCCGCCGAGTTCCGGCTGCTGAAAACCCTCTCCCAGGAGCCGGGCAAGGTCTTCTCCCGCGAACAGTTGCTCAACCATCTGTATGACGATTATCGGGTAGTCACCGACCGCACCATCGACAGCCACATCAAAAACCTGCGGCGCAAGCTGGAGGCGCTGGACGCCGAGCAGTCGTTTATTCGCGCGGTGTATGGCGTTGGCTACCGCTGGGAAGCGGACGCCTGTCGACTGGCGTAGTGAGCCTTTTCCCGGCTCGCGCTGCGCTTAGCCGGGCTACACGTTCACCGCCCTCTGCACACCGTAGCCCGGGTAAGGCGTTTACGCCGCAACCCGGGGAACGCCATAGAGCCTATCCCACCAGGCGTTATGAGTGCTGTCAGTGTGAGCACTGCCCAGGTTCAAAATGGCAAACAAATTAGCCATACTGAAAGATACCCATCTGATATTTACTCCCCTTCGCCGCGGCGCTACAATGCCCGCCCTTAATGTGGGGACACTCCCCAACTCGCCGCACCAGGTGCGGCGAATCTGACCTGTCATCAGAACGAGAACACCATGTTTAAACCAGAACTCCTCTCCCCGGCGGGAACGCTGAAGAATATGCGTTACGCTTTCGCCTATGGCGCCGATGCCGTTTATGCCGGCCAGCCGCGCTACTCGCTGCGCGTGCGTAACAACGAATTCAATCACGAAAATCTGCAGCTCGGCATCAATGAAGCCCACGCGCTGGGTAAAAAATTCTATGTGGTGGTCAACATCGCCCCGCATAACGCCAAGCTGAAAACGTTTATTCGCGATCTGAAGCCGGTGGTGGAGATGGGGCCGGACGCGCTGATCATGTCCGATCCGGGTTTAATCATGCTGGTGCGGGAACACTTCCCGGAGATGCCGATCCATCTTTCAGTGCAGGCCAACGCTGTCAACTGGGCGACGGTCAAATTCTGGCAGCAGATGGGGCTCACCCGCGTGATCCTGTCGCGTGAACTGTCGCTGGATGAAATCGAAGAGATTCGCCGCCAGGTGCCGGAGATGGAGATCGAGATTTTCGTCCACGGCGCGCTGTGCATGGCCTACTCCGGCCGCTGCCTGCTCTCCGGGTATATCAACAAGCGCGACCCGAACCAGGGGACCTGCACCAACGCCTGCCGCTGGGAATACAACGTGGCGGAAGGCAAAGAGGACGACGTCGGCAACATCGTCCACAAATATGAGCCGATCCCGGTGCAGACCGTGGAGCCCACTCTCGGCATCGGCGCGCCGACCGATAAAGTCTTTATGATTGAGGAAGCCAAACGTCCAGGCGAGTACATGACCGCCTTTGAGGACGAGCACGGCACCTACATCATGAACTCGAAAGATCTGCGGGCTATCGCCCACGTTGAGCGTCTGACCCAGATGGGCGTTCACTCGCTGAAGATCGAAGGCCGCACCAAATCCTTCTACTACTGCGCGCGTACCGCCCAGGTTTACCGCAAGGCCATCGACGATGCCGCCGCCGGCAAACCGTTCGATACCAGCCTGCTGGAGACCCTGGAAGGACTGGCCCATCGCGGGTACACCGAAGGCTTCCTGCGCCGCCATACCCATGACGATTACCAGAACTACGAGTACGGCTACTCCCTCTCCGAGCGCCAGCAGTTTGTCGGCGAATTCACCGGGGAGCGTAACGGCCCGCTGGCGGCCGTGGCGGTCAAAAATAAGTTCAGCGTCGGCGACAGCCTCGAGCTGATGACCCCGCAGGGTAACGTCAACTTCACCCTCGAGCATATGGAAAATGGCAAAGGCGAAGCCATGCCGGTGGCCCCGGGCGACGGCTATACCGTATGGTTGCCTGTGCCGGACGACCTGCCCCTGCAGTATGCGCTGCTGATGCGCAACTTCACTGGTCAGACAACCAGAAATCCGCACGGTAACTAGTTAATTTGCGTTATTTTTTCATGATGTAAGGATATTAGAATCGGATCACATACCGTTTCGATCGAAACAGGTATCATCCATTTCGCTGAAAAACATAACCCATAAATGCTAGTTGTACCAGGAACCACCTCCTTAGCCTGCGTAATCTCCCTTACGCGGGCTTATTTTTTTGCCTCTCCTCCGGTCTTCGCTTGCGTCATGCGGTACACTTTATGCAACATTAAGCAATAAAGGTTCCCTTGATGATGTCTACGTTTCCTGCCAGCTTACTGATCCTTAACGGCAAAGGTGCCAATGAACCGCAGTTACGCGAGGCGGTTAACCTGTTACGCGACGAAGGGATCGATATTCACGTCCGCGTCACCTGGGAAAAGGGCGATGCCGTGCGGTTTATCGATGAAGCCCTGCAGCTGAACGTTGAAACGGTGATCGCCGGCGGCGGCGACGGCACCATTAATGAAGTGGCGACCGCGCTGGTGGAGCGCGGTAGCAAGATGGCGCTGGGGATTTTACCGCTGGGCACGGCCAACGACTTTGCCACCAGCGTCGGCATTCCGCAGGATCTGGCCAGCGCCCTCAAGCTGGCGATCGTCGGCCGCGATGTGCCGATAGATATCGCCCGGGTGAATGATAAAACCGGCTTTATTAATATGGCGACCGGCGGGTTCGGCACCCGGATCACCACCGAAACGCCGGAAAAACTCAAAGCCGCGCTCGGCGGTGTCTCTTATTTAATCCATGGCCTGATGCGTATGGATACCCTGAAGCCGGACCGCTGCGAGATCCGCGGAGAGAACTTTCACTGGCAGGGCGATGCGCTGGTCATTGGCATCGGCAACGGCCGCCAGGCCGGCGGCGGCCAGCAGTTGTGCCCGGAGGCGTTGATTAACGATGGCCTGCTGCATCTGCGCATTTTCACCGGCGAAGAGCTGATCCCTGCCCTGTTCAGCACCCTGGCGAATCCGGAAAACTCGCCGAATATTGTTGACGGTGTCTCCTCATGGTTTGAGATCACCGCCCCCCATGAGATGACCTTTAACCTCGACGGCGAGCCGCTCAGCGGCAAAACCTTCCGCATGGAGCTGTTACCGGCGGCCCTGCGCTGCCGGCTGCCGCCCGACTGCCCGCTGCTACGTTGATCAGGCTTCGCAAAGCAAAGACGGCGCCCGGCTGGTATACAGCAGCCGGGTTCGTTGATTGAGCCTCTGAATGTTAAGGTAAAACGGCACCTGCGGCTGCAGGAAAAACCTGGGCAGGATATCGATCCAAACACCGCACTTACATTAATAGACGATACCCACAACCACAAAAACCTACAATATCAAATAGTTACCCATTAAAATGGGCGCATCTGCCGTGAGACAATGCGCTATCAAGCTTAGTACTCCGCCACCTCGCGCGCCATTTCGCGCGTATATTGCCGACTGGCGTTAACCAGCATCTGCGTATAGGCCGTCCGCGCCTCGCCGCTGACCAACGCATCGACCGTCAGGGTTTCGAGGATCTTCCCGTACTGCATCACCGCCACTTTCTGGCATAAGTGGGCAATAACCCCGAGATCGTGGGTGACCATCAGGTAAGTGAGCTTCGCCTCCCGCTGCAATTCCGCCAGCAGGTTAAGGATCTCAGCCTGCACCGACACATCCAGCGCCGACGTCGGCTCATCCAGCAGCAGCACCTGTGGCTCAAGAATCAGCGCTCTGGCTATCGCCACGCGCTGCCGCTGCCCGCCGGAGAGCTGATGCGGATAGCGCTCACGAAAAGCGCGGTTGAGGCCAACTTTATCCAGCAGCGCATTGATCCGCCGGTCGCGGTCGTTGATACGATGGATCTGCAGCGGCTCTTCGAGGATATCGCCAATGGTGTGACGGGGATGCAGCGATCCGTAGGGGTCCTGAAATACCATCTGCACCTGACGGCAGCGCTCGCGGCTAATTTCATGCCCTAAGGGCTGAGCATCGATGGTCAGTTCCCCCTGCCAGTGGGTAAACAGCCCCGCCAGGCACTTGAGCACCGTCGTTTTACCGGATCCGGACTCTCCTACCAGACCGTAGATCTCGCCGGGCTTAACGTGGAAACTGACGTCATACAGCACCTGGTTACGCTTCTCCCCCTCGCCAAACGTGAGGTTGAGATGTTGAACTTCAATCATTATCAGCTCCTTAATCCGTTAACCAGCTGGCCTGACGCTGCAGCACCGGCAGTATCGGGCGACGATGCTGCATATCCGGCAGCGAGTTAATCAATCCCTGAGTGTAGGGGTGACGGGCGTTATCGAGATCTTTAGCGGCGATGGACTCCACGACCCGTCCGGCGTACATCACCAGTACGCGGTCGCAGAAGCTGCGCACCAGGTTGATATCGTGGCTGATAAAAATCAGCCCCAGCCCGCGCGACTGAACCAGGTCATCCAGCAGGCCCAGCACCTGCAGGCGCACCGACACGTCCAGCGCGGAGGTGGGCTCATCGGCAATGATCAGTTCCGGGTCGGTAATCAGCATCATGGCGATCATGATGCGCTGCCCCTGTCCGCCGGATATTTCATGCGGATAAAGCTGATAAACGCGCTCCGGCTGGCGAATACGCACCACCTCCAGCATCTCCAGCGCCCTGGCTTTCGCCTCATCTTTGCGCCCGGGATGATGAGTAAGCCAGGCCTCGGCGATTTGCTTACCCACGCAGACCACCGGATTAAGCGAATATTTCGGGTCCTGCATAATCATAGAGATACGTTTGCCGCGTACGCCGCGCATCTGCGCTTCGCTAAGATGCTGCAGATCGAGGTCGGCAAACTGCATCCGGCTGGCGCTGACGCGGGCCTTTTTCGGATGCAGCTGCAGCAGCGCGCGCCCAACGGTGGACTTACCCGAACCGGACTCGCCGACAATGGCCAGCTTCTCATGCCCCAGCTGGAAGGAGACGCCGCGCACGGCGTGGGTCACCGCGCTACCGTTAACAAAGTCGACGCACAAATCGCGCACGTCGAGCAGCGGTGCATTATTCACTACGGGGATCGAGGATGTCACGTAGGCCATCTCCTAAGAAGTTGAACGCTAAGCTATTGATCAGAATCGCCAGCCCCGGAATGGTTACGACCCACCAGCACTCCATCATATAAGTGCGCCCGCTGGAGATCATCGCTCCCCACTCCGGCTCTGGCGGCTGCGCGCCGAGGCCGAGAAAGCCGAGGCCGGCCGCGGTCAGAATGATCCCGGCCATATTCATGGTGATACGGATAATGACCGAGGGCAGACACAGCGGCACGATATGGCGCCAGAGGACGCGGGCCGATGAAGCGCCCTGCAGACGCACGGCGGAGATAAAATCGGCCTGGCGCAGAGAGAGCGTTTCGGCGCGCGCCAGACGGGCTATCGGCGGCCAGGCGGTCAGCGTGATGGCGATAACCACGTGCTCCAGCCCCGGTCCTAAAGCGGCGACAAACGCCAGCGCCAGGACCAGACTCGGGAAGGAGATGAAAATATCGGTGACGCGCATCAGCACCATATCGACTTTACCGCCGAAATAGCCAGCGCTGACGCCCAGCAGCAACCCGAGCGGACCGACAGTCACCGAGACCAGCAGCACGATATAGAGCGTGATGCGGGAGCCATACACCAGGCGACTAAAGATATCCCGGCCAAACTCATCGGTGCCGAACCAGTGCTGTGCATTCGGCGCGACCAGCGCACTATTCAGGTCCTGTACCAGCGGGTTATAAGGCGCAATCAGCGGCGCGAAAATCGCCACCATCAGCAGCAGAAAGATAATGCCTCCGCCGATGGCCGTGAGCGGATTGCGCGCCATTTTGCCGATAAACCCGACGGCCCGCGCCGCCGCGCGTTGCAGCCGCTGACGGCCTTCGCCCGCACCGCCCGAAAGCGGCGAATCCAGAGAAACGGTCATGATTTTGTCCTCGGGTCAAAGAATTGATACAGCATGTCGGAGAGCAGGTTGAGCATCACGAAGATCACGCCCACCAGCAGCACGCAGCCCATCACCGCATTCATATCGCCCAGCAGCAGGCTACCGGTAAGGTAGGAGCCGAAACCCGGCCATGAGAAGACGGTTTCAATCAGCACCGCGCCTTCCAGCAGCGCGCCGTAGGCCAGCGCCACTACCGTCAGCAGCTGCACGAGGATGTTACGAAACGCATGGTTCCAGATAACCTGACGCTCGGTCAGCCCTTTCACCCGCGCGGTAATAATGAACTCCTGCGACAGCTGGGCCAGCATAAAGCTGCGGGTCATACGGCTGATATAAGCCAGCGAGTGAAAACCCAGCAGCGAGGCGGGAAGAATCAGATGATTAATGGCGTTCCAGAACACCTGGCCGTTGCCTGCCAGCAGCGCATCAACGGTCATCAGGCCTGTGCGGCGCGGCACCACACCATCCAGCCCGAGATCTACCCTCCCGGCGCCGCCTACCCAGCCAAGCCAGGCATAGAACACCAGCAGTCCCATCATTCCGACCCAGAAGATCGGCGTCGAGTAGCCCGCCAGGCTGATAATGCGTACCACATAATCGGAGACGCTATTGCGCCGCGCCGCCGCCAACACGCCCAGCGGAATACCAAGACCCGCGCCGACAATAATCGCCATCGTTGCCAGCTCCATGGTGGCCGGGAAGACGCGGATAATATCGTCTACCACCGGTTTCCCGGTCAGCAGCGCGTTGCCCAGATCGCCGTGCAACAGGTTGACGAAATAGATGCCAAACTGGGTGGTCAGCGATTTATCAAACCCCAGCTGCTGGTAAACCTGCTGATAGGTACTCTGGTCAGCATCCGGGCCGACAATCGCCAGCACCGGGTCGATGGGCATGACGCGGCCAATGGTAAAGGTCAGCAGCAGCAGGCCGAACAGCGTAATCACCACCTGCAGCAGCCGTTTGGATAAGCGCCGGCCGCGTGAGCCGGGCGCAAGGATTGCGGTACTCATCCTTTATCTCCTTCGCGGAATTTATAGACGTCACGCAGAAAAGTGGTGGCGGAGGGGTGCGGCTGATACTCACGTACCTCGTTGCGCACGACGACCGAATCAACCATCTGCGAAAGCGGAATTAAAGCCGGAACCAGCTGGTCGTAGCGTGTCTGGATGGCCTGGTAGTCAACCACCTGTTTTTGCGGATCGCGTTCCAGCAGGGCCTGGTCAATCATCGTATTAAGCTGCGGGTCGTAAAAACCGGTACGCCAGCCCTGGAAGTTGGTCAGGCGCGCCTTATCGCTGTTATCCGGGTTATAGACCAGCGCGCGCAGGCTGGAGTGCGGATGCGGCTCCATCCCGCTGCCGCCGCGTCCCACCAGCAGATCAAATTTACGCTCGCGCATCGCGCCGTAGATCTGGTTACCAGTGCCGGTGATGATTTTGGCGTTAATCCCCGCCTGCATCAGCGTCGACTGCACGGCGATAGCGATGTTAAGAAATGGCTGATCGGAGAGTACCCGCAGCGTGGTATCAAAGCCGTTGGGATATCCCGCTTCCGCCAGCAGCTTTTTCGCCCGCGCCACGTCCAGCTTATAGCCAGGGTCGGGCAGCGTGGATGGCATGCCCGCCTTAATCGGCCGCTGGTGCAGCACGCCGTAGCCCGGCATCAGCGCTTTATTGATACCCTGATAATCAATCAGATAGCGCACCGCCTCGCGCACTTTCGGATTGGCGAAGTGCGCCTCTTTCATGCTCATCGCCACGTAGTACATGGTGCCGCGCTGCACCGCATCGACGGTCAGCTGCGGGTCGCTGCGCAGGGCGTTGATATCGGAAACCGCCATGTTGTTGGCAATATCGAGGTCGCCTTTTTCGATCATCAGACGCAAGGTTTGCGACTCCTGAAAATGGCGCAACACTACGCGGCTCATTTTCGCCTCGCCGCGCCAGTAGTCAGGATTACGCTTCATGCGCAGCACCTCTTTTGCCTGCCAGGTTTCCAGCGTAAACGGCCCGGAACCGGCTTCATGGGTGGTTAGCCAGCGGTTTCCCCAATCGTTATCCTGCTGGTGGCTTTGCACCGTTTTACTGTCCAGCACCCCGAGGTTGCCCAGCGCCGCCAGCGAGTAAATCACCAGCTGCGGATCGTTATCTTTGGGTAATACGATTTGCACCGTGAAGCGGTCCGGCGCGCTGACCTGGCTGTCGATATTTTTCTTACTGAAGCCATAGGATTTCCATACCGAGGCCTGGGCCAGGTTGAGGTGCAGGATGCGCCGCATCGACCACACGACGTCGGCGGCGGTCAGCGGGTTGCCGGAGTGAAACTTGACGTCGTCGCGCAGATGAAAGGTCAGGGTTTTGCCGTCGGGGCTGATATCCCAGGATTTCGCCAGCGCGGGCTTAACGGTGGTGAGCTGCTCAGGGTCCAGCTCCACCAGCGAGTCGTAGAGGTTGACCACGATCCCCACCACTTCGTTACCGGTCATCGCCGCCGGGTCAAGGGTGAGCAGGTTATTCATATTCATCCCGATGATCAGCTGGTCGGGCGGGGTTTTCGCCACCGCCTCTCCGCTCCCCATCGACATGGCGAGCGCGAGAATACACGCTGCCAGTAAGGAGGTTTTTTTCATATCTCTGTTTGCCTGTACTGTAGGGTACATGTTGCCGGATGGCGGCATTTTCGCCTTATCCGGTCTACCGGGCCGCAGGCTCGATAAGCGCAGCGCCATCGGGCATTTATTTTTTTAAATCAGTCGTGGCTAACGGTATTGGCTTCGATATACGCAAAATTAATGTCTTCGCCGAGACCCGGACGTTGTGACAAATGCACAAATCCCTGATCATCCATCGGGTCGACAATGCTGTTGAGATAAGCCGCCGGTTCATCGTAGTCGAGGAACGGATGCAGCAGGCCGCGCTCATACCAACGGCAGTTACGGATCGCGCCGACCACCGCCAGGCTTGCCGCGCCGTTGCCGTGGACTTCGCAATCCATGCCGAAAGATTCCGCCAGCGCCGCCACCTTCATGGTCGGGGTAATGCCCCCCACGCCGTTAGCGCCGGCGCGCAGAATGTCGCAGGCTCCGGCTTTCACCCATTCGGCGCGCATGTGGTGCTTGCCGCCGAAGCTCTCCGGCCCGACGATGGGAATCGACAAGTTTTCCGCCAGCCACGCGTACGAGGACATCGAATCCTCCTCCATCGGCTCTTCAAACCAGGCGAAATTGAGTTTTTCCAGCGCTTTGCCGATCCACAGCGCCTCGGCGCGGCTGTACCAGTGATAGCCATCAATCATCAGGTCAATATCCGGCCCTACCGCTTCGCGCACCGCCGCGCAGGCTTTAATATCCATTTTGGGATTGGGCGCAAAAGAGATTGGCGGCATCCAGGTGTGCAGTTTGATGGCCTTGTAGCCGCGGGCGACCAGCTTTTCGGCAAAGGCGGCATACTCTTCCGGGGTCGACAGGCCGCCCGGTAGATCGTCGCCGCACATGGTGCTACCGTAAGCCGGGACGGTGTCGCGATAGCCGCCAAGCAGCTTGTAGACCGGCATCCTGAGGCTGCGGCCAATCAGGTCCCACAGCGCTTGTTCAACAAACGACAGCGCGCGCTCCGTTAGCTGATGTGCGCTGCCGCGCTGCCAGTGGTTAAGATCCTGCCAGATACGCTCGCGGTTAAAAGGGTCCTGCCCCACCAGCACTTTGCGAAAAAAAGTATTCACCACGAACGGGCGCACGACTTCCGGAGGCGCAAACGAAAAACCCTTCGCCCCATCATCAGCGGTGATGGTCAGCATCGCCATTTTGGCCATGCTTTCAGCCCCCGGATGGGAGTGCCCGGCGCTGTCGGAAACCCGACGAGTGGGATACTGGAAAACGGTGACATTCACAGATTCAATTTTCATGCTCAATCCTTATCACGGCCAAATCCGATCGACAGAGGTAAATCGGCAAAGCGGTTTCACATTATTGAAAATACGTTTCAATATATAATCTAAGCACAATTACGTAGCAGTGCCTCGGACAAACACCGCTAAGCAAGGCCATAAATTTGGGCATTGGCACAACAAGACGTGACTGTTTTCACAAAAGATGAGCGAAATGTGAGGCGGATCGGCATGGAGAAAAAAGGGCGTGAGCGCAGAAAAGAGAGTGACCGACCGTGTACATCCCGGGATTTTCTGCGCTCACGAAAGCGTAAGTTATGCGACCGCCGCTGGCTCGGCGTTAAGCGCTTCCAGTAGTTCAGGTAAGGTTTGATAGCGGCCGACAGCGGCCTGATAGCGCCCCTGTCGGCTATCTTCGGCGACAACCGCCGTTGGAATGCCAGCGGCCTGAGCCGCGCAAAAACCGTTGTAACTGTCTTCAATCACCAGGCACTGGCTGGCGTTGAGATTGAGCTTGCGCAGCGTCGTCAGGTACACCGCCGGGTGCGGTTTGCCGCGTGGTTCATCATCTGCGCTGCAAACCACGTCGAAAAAGTGCCAGAGCGAGAGCTTGTTCAGCACAGCGGCAATAACCTGGCGGGATGATGACGTGGCGAGCGCAATTTGATAGCCCGCCTCGCGAAAATAGCGTAACGCCTCATGCACGCCGTGCATCGGCTCGCCTTCGGTGGCGATCAGGCCGGTAATACGCTGCAATATCGCGGCTTCAAGCCGCTGCGGGTCGAGATCAAGCTGAAAATAGCGGCACCAGGTGCCGGCGATTTCGTCGAGGCGTTTGCCTTTGGTCAGGGTTTCACACTCATCCACGCTCGCCGTTGCCCCCCACTGCGCGAGGGCGTCAATCTGCGCCTGGCGCCACAGCGCCTCGGAATCAATAATCACGCCATCCATGTCAAAAATAACCGCCTGCATACTCATTCGTTCACCTCATTAAGGCTGGCATGAAGCCCATGCCAGCCGCATCACCTAAGAGAATTCAACCTGCTCGCGGGCGGTTGCTTCCTTGTGGGAGAACCCCGGCTGCTCCACGCGGATAAAGGCGCAGAGGAAAAAGGCCACCACGTACAATGCGGTGTAGGCAATCACCACCCCGATGGTGCTGAAGAACGGCAGCAACACCACGGCAATCGCCGGCGCGAGAAAGTTCGACATCCCCGCCGACAGGTTATAGACCGAAATCGCCGCGCCTTTGTGCTTCGGCTCCAGCGCCGGGAACACGGCGGCCAGCGGCACGAAGGCGGCGACAAAGATCCCGAGGGCGATAGCGGGGATCAGCGCCATCGCAAAGCTATGGCCAAAGTGCTGAGGGATGTAGTAAAACGCCAGGCTGGAGAGCGCCATCCCGATGCAGCCGAACCAGCGCACCACCTTCATCCAGCCCAGTTTTTCCCCCAGGATCCCCCACAGCACGTTAGAGAAAATGGTGGTGAAGAAGAAGACTGCCCATACCTGGAGCCATTCTGAAGTGGTGAAGCCCAGCTCATCGACAAACATCATCGGCATAATGACCGCAAAACCGAACAGCGAGAGGGTATTGATAATCCTGACCATGCTCGACAGCAGAATATTGCGGTTGGTATAGAGCAGCGTCGCGGCGCGTCCCAGCTCGGAAAATTTCTGGCGAGTGGTGAGATTCTGCATATGCTGCGGCGTTTGAATATGGCGCAGGGAAGCCAGGGCAATCACGCCCCCGGTGACGCAGAAGGCCAGCGCCAGCCATAAAGTCCCCAGTTCGCCAATGTGCGGAATGGTGAAGCTCGGAATATAGCTGCCGAACACGCCGATGCCGATGGAATAGACCGCCCAGAACCAACCGATGGCCGAGCTGGCATTGTCGCTTTTGACGTTATGGACAATCGCCACGATAAACGAGTAGAGGAACAGCGGATAGGCGAAGCCGCGGATGCCGTAGAAAATCAGGATCAGCGCATAGTTGGCGTGACCGAGGCCGAAAACGAGGAACAGCACGTGGAACACGCACCACAGTACGAAGCCAATCATCATCGTTTTCAGCGGGGTGATAATTTCCGCCACCACGCCGGAAATCCATGCCGACAGCGCGGCGGCCAGGCCGTAGAGGGTAAAGGCAAAGGAGGCCTCCGCCGGAGAGAAGCCGAGCGCTTTGATATAGTGCGACAGAAAGGCTAATTCGAAACCGTCGCCGGTCATAAATACGGCAATGGCGATGTATCCCCAGAGCAGGTTCAGGGGTAAACCGAGCCACTGTTTATTATTGATAGACATAATGACCTCGTTTTCAGGGTACAGGGTGGCCGCTCCGCGATGTGCAACGAAGCGGCTGTTATGATGAAAATCAGTGCTGCCGATAATTCAGATCGTTTAAATACAGGTCTTTAAACTGCGCGTAGCGTTGCATCAGGGTGTGGTGGCGAACGGGATCCGCACGCCAGGTCTGCCAGACTTCCGGTTTTTCACACACCGCGGCAATCGGTTTGCCCGCCGCCAGGCAGGCCAGCCGCGCCGCGCCCAGCGCGCCGCCGGTCTCTCCCCCTTTATGGGTCACCACCGGCATAGCGAGAATGTCGGCCAGCAGCTGGGCCCAGAAAGGACTGCGGGCGCCGCCGCCCACCAGCGAGCACTGCGCGATCGGCGTACCGCTCTCTTTCAACGCCTGCAGGCCGTCGTTGATACCGAAGCTCACCCCTTCCAGCACCGCGTAGCCAAGCTGGGCGCGCAGGCTGGCGTGGGTCAGGCCCCAGAACATGCCGCGCGCGTCAGGATCGTTATGCGGGGTACGTTCGCCGGAGAGATAGGGCAGGAAGAACGGGGCGTGGGCTTTCTCCTCCTCGCTGAGCTCGGCAATTTCCGCCAGCAGCGCCACCTCCGTGGTGCCGGTCAGGCGGCAGAACCACTGCAAACAGCTGGCGGCGCTCAGCATGACGCTCATCTGGTGCCACAGGTTCGGCAGCACGTGACAAAACGCATGTACCGCCGACTGCGGCGCCGGACGATAGGCGTCGGTCACCACAAACAGCACCCCGGAGGTGCCGAGCGAAATAAACGCATCCCCCGGCGAGACCGCGCCGACGCCAATGGCGCTAACCGCGTTATCTCCCCCGCCCCCGGCCACCACCACCGAGGCGTTCAGCCCCCAGCGCGCCGCCACCTGCGGATCAAGGGTGGCGGAAACCTCGCAGCCTTCCACCAGCGTCGGCATTTGGCTGCGCGACAGGCCGCACTTGTCCAGCAGAGCGTCGGACCAGTCGCGCTTCGCCACGTCCAGCCACAGCGTCCCGGCGGCGTCCGACATGTCGGAGACTTTCTTCCCGGTCATCCGATAGCGCAGATAATCCTTCGGCAGCAGCACCGTGGCGGTGCGCTGAAAGTGTTGCGGCTCATGACGGCGCACCCACAGCAGCTTCGGCGCGGTAAAGCCCGGCATCGCCAGGTTGCCCGCCACCTGATGCAGCTCCGGCGCCATCGCCTCCAGCTCGGCGCACTCTGCGGCGCAGCGGGTGTCGTTCCACAGAATGGCCGGACGGATCGTCTCCCCCTTTTCATCCAGCAACACCGCGCCGTGCATCTGTCCGGAGAGGCCAATCGCCTTGATGGCCGGCCAGTGCTGCGCGCATTTTTCCCGTAGCGTGCTCATCAGGTACTCCGTCGCCTCCCACCATAGCTCCGGTGATTGTTCTGACCAGTGCGGATGGGGCCGCTGAATGCTCAGCGGCGCGCTATGGCTGGCGATAACCTCATAGTTCTCATCAATGACCAGCGCTTTGACTTCCGATGTGCCGAGATCGATACCCAGATACATAGCCACCTCTTATTTAATCAGCGTGTAAACGGCGGCGACTTTCTCGCGCATCAGCGCCAGAAAATCCGCGTTGTTGGCGAGGTCACCAAACAGGGCTTTATCGCGGGCATAGACAGCCACCGGATCCTGAGCCTCATACATCTCATGCACCGCCTGCGCATCCAGGATGCCGTCCTGGTACTGATAGGGCAGCGTTCCCTTATGCCACTTCTCCATAAAGACGAAGAACAGCGCCGGCAGCATGGCGGTCGCCTCAGGGCGGACGCCGCGCTGATAGCACTCCTGCAGCGTGGGGGCGATCATCGCCGGAATTTTCGAGAAGCCGTCGGCGGCGACGCGCTGGTTGGTGTCCTGGATATAGGGATTGGTAAAGCGCTTAAGCACCACATCCCGGTAGGTGGGCAGATCAATGCCGTTATCGCCGAGGCAGGGAATGACATCCTCCGTGACGTAGCGGTCGGCAATGGCGTAGATAGCATCGGTGAGCGTGCTTTCATGAATATACTGCTGGCCAATTAAGGTTCCCGCCCAGGCAATGCAGCTGTGCGACGCGTTCAGAATGCGGATTTTCGCCTCTTCATACGGGATGACCGACTCGACCATCTCCACGCCGACCGCTTCCAGGTTCGGGCGGGCATCACGGAAGTGGTTCTCCACCACCCACTGGATAAAGGTCTCCCCCATCACCGGCGCTTTGTCATCAATCCCGGTTTGCGCTTTGATACGGGCCGGCAGATCGGCCGCTGGACGCGGGGTGATGCGGTCCACCATGGTGTTCGGACAGGTGGTATTGGCCGCCATCCAGTCAATCACCGCCTGTTTGCCGGTGAGCTGCAGGAACTCGACCATGCCGTCGTGGAAACGCTCGCCGTTGTGGCGCACGTTGTCGCAGTTGAGCAGGGTCAGCGGCCCGGCGTCGTCGGCCATGCGCTTCTCCAGGATCCGCGCGAGGGTGCCATAAATGCTTTTGCACTCGCCTTGCAGGTCGGCCTGCAGATCGGGGTTACTGGTTTCCAGCTGATGGCGGGTGTTCAGGTAGTACCCCCCTTCCGTCACAGTAAAGGCGATAACTTTGGTCTGCGGGTTCGCCCCTTCGTTAATCAGCGGCTGCAGCCCGGCCTGCCACGGCAGCAATTTCTGGATAGAAGTAATTTCTTCATAGTCGCGCTCCCCTTCCGGGCTGACGGTCTCCAGGACGTAACGTCCTCCCTGCGCCGCCAGCGCCTGCACCACCTGCTCGGCGTCGTTACGAATATTTCCTGCCGCGATGTGCCAGCGCTTATCCCCGGACGCTATCAGACGATGCAGATACCACGCCTGATGCGCGCGATGAAAAGAACCCAGACCGATATGAAGCCATGTGAATTGATTGTTCATGTTCTGTTCTCCTTCAGTTGATGGCGCCACTGTAATTGATCATTTGACCAAAATAAGAGCCACGGATCACAAAAGAACAATTACTCAATTAAATTACAAATGACCAATAAAGAGCAAAAGCTTGCCAGTTATGCCAACCACGGCGAGAATGCGGGTATTCGCCGGGCCAATTGCGAGCCCTGGTCAGCAACTTAGGGCGGGAAACCATGAGTAAAGAAGACGATATCCGGTTGGATCAGAAGGTGCGTGCCGCATGGATGTACTACATCGCCGGTCAGAATCAGAGCGAGATCGCCAGCCAGCTGGGCACCTCCAGACCGGTGGTGCAACGGCTGATCGCCGCCGCGAAAGAAGAAGGGATAGTGTCGATTAATTTGCACCATCCGGTAGCAAACTGCCTCGATTATGCGCAGTTGTTGCAGGAAAAGTACCGGCTTCTCGAGTGCAATGTGGTCCCCGCCTTTAGCGAAGAAAGCACCCTCGACAGCGTGTCGTTTGGCTGCTATCAGCTGATGGCTCGCTATCTGCAGGATTATAAGGAGAAAATCATCGGCCTGGGCTCGGGCCTGACCCTGAAAAAAGCGCTGCAGCGCATCGATTTTGACAGCCTGAATACCCGCTGCGTGGCGCTGATCAGCGCCATGAACGCCGACGGGCAGTGCAACTATTACGATGACGTGCCCCTGCTGCTGACCCGCAAAATTAAGGCCAAGTACTATCAGTGGCCGGCGCCGCGTTACGCCCAGAGCGCGGAGGAGCATGAGATGTGGTGCACCAACCGCTTATTCCGCAGCGTCTCCGGCGTCGCCCAAGAGGCGGACGTGATTTTTGTCGGCATTGGTCCCCTGGGCACGCAAAGTCCGATCTTTAAAGACGGGTTTATCAATCAGGCGCAAATGGATGAGCTGACCGCGCGCGGCGGCATCGGAGAGATCCTCGGACGGTTTATCGATGCGGAAGGCCACGTGGTAGACAGCGAGATCAACCGCATGATCACCAGCTATGATATCCGTCAGAATCACTGCCCGCGTATTGCCGCGGCCTGTGGAGAATACAAACGACCGGCGATCCTGGCGGCACTTAAAGGCGGCTGGATCAATGGTCTGGTGACCGATGAACATACCGCCCGCTGGCTGCTGACGCGGTAACGGCGCGGCCTGAAGGCGCATACACAACGGTAACCCCGGTGCGCGTGGCGCCACCGGGGATCCCAACGGTACTCGTGCTTATCAGGCGATAGTCACTTTCCCGTCGAGGTAGACGTCCTGCACGGCATTGATCAGCTTCACGCCGTCAGCCATCGATTTCTTAAACGCCTTCCGGCCGAGGATCAGCCCCATACCGCCGGCGCGTTTATTGATCACCGCCGTGCGCACCGCGTCGGCAAGGTCGCTCTCCCCGCCCGCCGCGCCGCCGGAGTTAATCAGCCCGGCGCGGCCCATATAGCAGTTGGCCAGCTGGTAGCGCACCAGATCGATGGGGTTATCGCTGGTCAGTTTGCTGTACACCCGGTCGTCGGTATAGCCGAAGTTAACCGCTTTGTAGCCGCCGTTATTCTCCGCCATTTTTTGCTTAACGATATCGGCGCCGATGGTGGCCGCCAGGTGGTTGGCCTGACCGGTCAGGTCCGCGGAAACATGATAGTCGACGCCGTCTTTCTTGAACGCCGAATTGCGCAGATAAGCCCACAGCACGGTGACCAGGCCCAGCTCATGGGCCCGCTCAAAGGCGGCGGAAATCTCTTCTATCTGACGACGCGATTGTTCCGAGCCGAAATAGATCGTCGCTCCCACGGCCACCGCCCCCATATTGAACGCCTGCTCAACGCTGGCGTAGAGGGTCTGGTCGTATTCGGTGGGGTAGCTCAGCGTTTCGTTATGGTTGAGCTTCACCAGGAAAGGGATGCGATGCGCGTAGCGGCGCGACACCGAGGCCAGCACGCCGTAGGTCGACGCCACGCAGTTACAGCCGGCTTCGATCGCCAGCTCGACGATATTTTTCGGATCAAAGTACAGCGGGTTGGCGGCGAAGGAGGCGCCCGCCGAGTGCTCCACGCCCTGGTCAACCGGCAGAATGGAAAGGTAGCCGGTTCCCCCCAGGCGTCCGGTATTGTACAGGGTCTGCATATTGCGTAGCACCGCCGGTGGTCGGTTATTATCCACCATCACCCGATCAACATAATCTGCCCCAGGCAGATACAGCTGGTCGGCCGGAATGGTTATACAACGGTGCTGCAACAGGCTCTCGGCATCTTTGCCCAGCAACTGCGTAATATCAGTCATAGCAATCTCCCGTAAGGCCGGCCGAAGCCGGCATGCATTATCCCAACCCAATTTTTTTGGGCAGGTTAAGCCTGGTACCGACTTAGCCTATTTTCCAGCCGGGGTGCCATTTTTTTCAGGAGATTCTGCTGTCCCGTTGCGCTGCCATTTACCACCAGGCGTGGAAATGGTGCACCGGCCCGATGCCGTGGCCCACTTCCAGAGAGTCGGCCTGCGCCAGGGCCGCCGACAGCCAGGCCTTCGCCTCGGCGACGGTGGCCGCCCAGTCCGCATGACGGGGGCGCAGCGCCGCCAGCGCGGCGGAGAGCGTGCAGCCGGTGCCGTGGGTATTTTTGGTCTGCACGCGAGGCGTGGTAAACCGCTGTTCCCCTTCGCGGGTGAAGAGCCAGTCCGGGCTTTCGGCGTCGTCGAGATGGCCGCCCTTCATTAATACCGCGCCGCAGCCCAGCGCCAGCAACGCCCGCCCCTGCTCCAGCATCTCGCGCTCGGTGCGCGCATGGGGGGCATCGAGTAGCGCGGCCGCTTCCGGCAGGTTCGGGGTGATCAATGACACCTGCGGCAACAATCGTTGACGCAGGGTCTCCACCGCCGAGGCCGACAGCAGCGGATCGCCGCTTTTCGCCAGCATGACGGTATCCAGCACCACGTTGGCCACCCGGTAGCGCGCCAGCCGCTCGGCCACGGCTTCCACAATATCGGTCTCCGCCAGCATGCCGATTTTGGTGGTATCGATACGCACATCGCCGAACACCGAGTCGAGTTGCGCGGCCACAAAATCCGGTTCGATGCGATAGACCGACTGCACGCCACGGGTATTCTGCGCCACCAGGGCGGTGATCACCGAGCAGCCATAGGCCCCCAGCGCGGAGAAGGTTTTCAGATCGGCCTGGATACCGGCCCCGCCGCTGGGATCGGTGCCGGCGATGGTCAGGGCGTTGATGCGTTTCATCCCTGCACCTCCTGATACAGCGCGTCGAGAAACGCCGGAATAAAGCTGCCAGGGCCTCCCTGACGGGCGGCGATCTCCCCGGCCTGCTTCATCAGCCCGCAGGCGGCGGCCACGTTTTCCAGCCGGTCCCCCGGCAGCGCCGCGCTCGCCGCCACCACCGCCGACAGCGCGCAGCCGGTGCCCACCACCCGGGTCATCAGCGGATTACCCCCCGCCACGCTGAGCACCCGCTCGCCGTCGGTGACGTAGTCCACCTCGCCAGTGACCGCCACCACAGTAGCCAGCCGACGAGCCAGCGCCTGGGCCGCCGGCAGCGCCGTAGCGGCCGTATCGGTGGTATCCACCCCGCGCCCGCCGGCGCTCATCCCGGCCAGCGCCAGAATTTCAGAGGCATTGCCGCGAATGGCCGCCGGCTGGAGGGCCAGCAGCTCATGACAAAAGGCCGTGCGCACGGTCAGGGCGCCGACCGCCACCGGATCCAGCGTCCAGGGCCTGCCGGCCTGACGGGCGTGCTCCACCGCGGCGCGCATCGCCACGGCGCGATCTTCGGTCAGGGTACCGACGTTAATTAACAGCGCATCGGCGATAGCGGCAAACTGCGCCGCTTCGCGGGGATCGATCACCATCGCCGGCGAGGCGCCGACGGCCAGCAGAACATTGGCGGTAAAGGTCTGCACCACGTCATTGGTCATGCAGTGCACAAGGGGGGAATGGGCGCGCAGCAGATGGCGCAGGTGCGCGACAGGCGCGGGATTCAGCAGCTCAGGCATGGTTTGCTCCCGCCAGACGAGGTAGAAGCAATGACCCTGCGGTCTCTGACTTCCCTACGCTGGCATTATCCAGATCAGGTGGTACGGGTATTTCTCAGCCTTCAACGAAGAAGGGCACCCCGAGTCAAAATAGTGAAATTGTTAAGCGTTGTGGAATTTACCGCAACTCACCGGTTCATACAACAAGCCTTTAGCCCTGCAACGACACCCGCGCGGCCATCATGCTCATCAAGCGACCGGGCGGGATTGCATTCCGCTGCTGGCGGGCGGAAAATGATGACATCATGCGCTATTTAGCCTACCGAGGATATACGCCATGGCCGTTTATCACCATGCGCTGGTACTGATTAACAGCAGTCAGGACGGCGTCCCGCTGCTCGAGCATGCCGCCAGAATGGCAGAAGAGAACGGCATGCGCATCACCATCGCCCACATCAGCACCGACTATCGGGCGCTGAACTATGTTTCCGACAGCCTGCGCGACGATCAGGTTTCACAGGAGGTGATCCAGGCCAAGGCCCTGCTCAACGAGCTGGCCTGCACTGTCTCCCTGCCGGTTGAAACCCTCTCGCTGGTGACCACCCGCCGGTTTGAAGACGTGGAAACCTGCGTTCGGCAGCGGCAGATCGATTTAATTATTGCCGGGCACCATAACCGGCTGCTGGGCGTCCTCTCCTCACATTCGCTGGAGTACATCAATCACTTAACCGCAGACGTGCTGATCAAGCACCTGCCCTAGCGCAATTCTCCCTGCAGCAGGGAAAAACAGGCTTCGATAAGCGGCGGCAGCGCCTGCGGGCCGCGCATCAGGGCCACCGTACGGGTCAGCGCCGGCTGCTGCAACTGGGCGACCTGGAGCGCCGGGTCCTGCAGATGGGTGGTGTACAGCGCCGGCAGAATGGCCACCGCTAAGCGCGAGCGCACCAGGCCATACAGGGTTTCGATATAGTCCACCTGGTAGCGGGTGGTCAGCGTCAGGCGATGACTCTCCACTAATGCCGCCACCAGCCGTTGAATATTACCCTTCGAGAAGACGGCAATATCCCGCCCCACCAGCTGTTTCCACGGCAAGTGCGCCTGCGCGGCCAGCGGATCGTCACGGTGCAGCACCGCCACAAAGGGATCTTCGCGCAGCGGATAGACCAGCAGTTCAGCAGGCACTGAGCTGTCGATCGCCCCGATGCCGAAATCAATCTCGCCGCGCAGCAGCGCCTGGATAAGCGCATCGTTGGTCTGATCGTGAAATTCAATGCGCAGACGCGGAAAGGCCTGAGCCAGGGTCTGCGGCAGCAGCGGAAACAGCAGCGAACTGACCGACGGCACCAGACCGATGCGCACTGTCCCGTCGCCGCCCGCCTCGACGATCTGCTGCATATCGAAAAAGGCCGCCTGCGCTACGCTGAGGATCCGCTGGGCGTGGGGTAAAATCGCCGCCCCCAGTTCAGTCAGGGTGACCGCCGAAGCGGTACGGTTGACCAGCTTGCCGCCGAGCACCGTTTCAATTTGCCGCAGCGCGCTGCTCAGCGCCGGCTGGCTAATCGCCAGCCGACTGGCGGTATCGGTAAAATGGCGCAGCTGGGCCAGAGTGACGAAATACTGAAGCTGTTTAAGAGAGAGCGCGGGCAGCCGCTGCCAGGGTTCGTTCATTATCGGGTTCGCTACGGTGGTCCTGCACAATAACCCGAGCTTATCGGGTGATAAATTTATTCATCTGGGCAAACGTTTGCTGTGCCCCTAGAGTATCCGCATTATCCTTGTGCCGGAGTGGTTATGTCCAGCAATGCTCAAGTCCGCCGTCGCGCCGTGCAGGCCGCGCGCGGCGAATCCCCGTTTGATCTGCTGCTGGTCGAGGCGCAGATCATCGATATGGCCACGGGCGAAATTCGCCCCGCTGACGTCGGTATCGTCGGCGAAATGATCGCCAGCGTCCACCCGCGCGGCAGCCGCACCGACGCCCATGAAGTACGTTCCCTGGCCGGTGGCTACCTGTCCCCCGGCCTGATGGACACCCACGTACACCTCGAAAGCTCGCACCTGCCGCCGGAGCGCTACGCGGAAATCGTCCTCACCCAGGGCACCACCGCGGTGTTCTGGGATCCGCATGAGCTGGCCAACGTCCTCGGCGTCGAGGGCGTGCGCTACGCGGTTGACGCCAGCCGCCATCTGCCGCTGCAGGTGATGGTCGCCGCGCCGTCCAGCGTCCCCTCCACGCCAGGTCTCGAAATGTCCGGCGCCGATTTCGCCGGCGCGGAGATGGAGACCATGCTCGGCTGGCCGGAAGTGCGCGGTGTGGCGGAAGTGATGGATATGCACGGCGTGCTGCACGGTAGCGAGCGGATGCAGGAGATTGTCCAGGCCGGTCTCAACAGCGGCAAACTGATTGAAGGCCACGCCCGCGGCCTGAGCGGCGCTGACCTGCAGGCCTACCTCGCCGCCGGCGTCACCTCCGATCATGAACTGACCTCGGCGGACGACGCGCTGGAAAAACTGCGCGCCGGTCTGACGATCGAGATCCGCGGCTCGCACCCCTATCTGCTGCCGGATATCGTCGCGGCGTTAAAAACGCTGCCGCACCTCTCCTCGCAAATCACCGTCTGCACCGATGACGTGCCGCCGGATATGCTGCTGGAGAAAGGCGGGATCATCGCCCTGCTTAACCTGCTGATCGAGCACGGTTTACCGGCGGTCGATGCGCTGCGATTCGCCACCCTCAACGCCGCTATTCGCCTGCAGCGCCACGATCTCGGGCTGATTGCCGCCGGGCGGCGCGCGGATCTGGTGGTGTTTGATTCCCTGGAGAAACTGGTGGCCCGTGAAGTCTACGTTGGGGGGGAACGGCTGGCCCATGCTGGCCGCCTGCTGAAGCCGATCGCCCCCGCGCCGGGCGTGACGCCGCCGCGCGATACTTTGCCGATCGCCCCCCTCCGCGCCGATGACTTTGTTCTGCGCGTCCAGGGCATTCGTCACGGCGTCGCCCGCCTGCGTCATATCCGCGGCGCGCGCTTCACCCAGTGGGGCGAAGTGGAAGTGCAGGTTCGTGACGGGAAAGTCCAGTTGCCCGCCGGTTTCAGTCTGATCTGGGTTAAGCACCGCCACGGCCGCCACCAGGCGACACCGCAAATCGCCCTGCTCGAAGGCTGGGGTGAGCTGCGCGGCGCCATCGCCACCAGCTACTCCCACGACTCGCACAATCTGGTGGTGCTCGGGCGCGACGCTGATGATATGGCGCTGGCGGCCAACCAGCTTATCGCCTCCGGCGGCGGGATGGCGCTGGCGCAACAGGGCGAGATCCTTGCCCATGTGGCGATGCCGATTGCCGGCATGCTGTCGGATCTCCCGGCCGCCGAGCTGGCGCGTCAGTTCCGCGAGCTGCGCGATCTGAGCAGCCAAGTCGCCGACTGGGAGCCACCGTACCGGGTGTTCAAGGCCATTGAAGGAACCTGCCTTGCCTGTAACGCCGGGCCGCATTTAACCGATTTGGGTCTGACCGACGGCGGCAGCCGTCAGATAGTCGACCCGTTGATAGCCTGCCGGGAGATCCCGGAGCCAACCGATCACAACAATAATCCTCAGGGAGCCTGAGCATGGCCGATAACACACTTCACTCATCCGACCGCGCTAACTGGCTGGAGCGCCGCTTTGCGCTGCGCTCGCGCGGCGGTACGCTACGCACTGAATGCCTGGCCGGGATCACCGGCTTTCTCGCCGCCGCCTATTTACTGGTGGTCATCCCGGGGCTGCTGGCGATCGGCGGGATGGACAAAGGCGCCGCCACCACCGGCACCATTCTGGTCTTCGTCGTCGGCTCTCTGCTGATGGCCTTTTATGCCAACCTGCCGTTTATCGTCGGCCCGGGGATTGGCGGCTCGGTGCTGGTGGGAGTGACGCTGGCCGGTAGCGAAGGGATTGGCTGGCAGACTGGCCTCGGGATTGCCTGCTGGTCGGGGATCCTCTTCTTCCTGCTGACCCGCTTTGGCCTGCGCGAAGTGGTCACCCGCTCGGTACCGCAGTCGATCAAGCTTGGGCTCACCGCCTCCATCGGCCTGTTTGTCGCCGTCCTCGGCTTTCGCAATGCCGGGCTGGTGCTGGCCAATGCGAAAACCAACGCGCTGATGCTCGGCGACTTTCTCGCCCCCGGCGCGCTGGTGGCGCTGTGCGGCCTGTTCCTGGCGATAGCCCTGCAGGCGCGTAAGGTTCCGGGCGCGATTTTGTGGGCCATTCTGTGCGCCACGCTGGTGGGCATCCCCTTCGGCGTCACCCATTTGCCGACAAGTTTTATCGACGTTCCCCATTCGCTAACCCCGGTGCTGGGGCAGGTTGACCTGCTGGGGGCGTTAAACATCGCCTTCCTGCCGTTCCTGTTCGTCTTTTTCGCCTCTGAGTTTTTCTCCACCATGGGGACGACGCTGGCGGTGGGCGGCGAGGCGGGGCTGCTGGATGAAGAAGGCAACATGCCGCAGATTAATCGCCCGTTTATGGTCGATTCGATTGCCGCCGCGCTCGGTCCATGGGTGGGCATCCCGGCGGCGACGGCGCTGATTGAGTCTTCGGCGGCAGCGGAAGCCGGCGGCAAAACCGGCCTCACCGCCCTGTCGGCGGCGGTAATGTTCCTGCTGATGCTGCTGTTCACGCCGGTGGCGTTGATGATCCCGAAAGAAGCCACCGCCCCGGCGCTGATCCTGATTGGCCTCAACATGTTCAGCGGCCTGCGCAAAGTGGATCTTGGCAACTTCACCGACGGGCTGCCGGTGCTGATGATGGTGATGATCACCCTTATCGCCAACAGCTTCGGCACCGGGATTGCCGGCGGGCTGCTGTTTTACATTGTGATCAAGGCTATCGCCGGCAAGTGGCGGGAAATCCCGATTGGCCTGTGGGTGCTGGCTGTCCCGCTGGTGTATTACTTCGCGACCTTAGTCAGGCATTAAGCCCTTCACAATGTGATTTCACCTCTTCATATAACAAACGCACCGCGGCAGAGAGCTGTTTGCGGTGCGGGCAAATCAGATTCAACGGCACCACATCCCCCTGATAACGCGGCAGCAGGCGCCGCAGGCGCCCCGCCCGCAGATCGTCGCTGACGTCGAGCATCGATTTATAGGCAATGCCCTCCCCGGCCACCGCCAGCCGACGGATCACCTCGGCGTCGTCGCTCATCACCGTGCCGGAGACCTTCTGCTGCTGAACCACGCCGTCGAGGCTCAGCGACCAGCGGTCGAACGGACGGCCGCGCAAAATGTAGATCAACGCATTGTGCTGGCTGAGCTCCTCGAGGGTCTGCGGTTCGCCGTGGCGGGCGATCCACTCAGGCGAGGCCACCAGCACCCGACGATTTTCCGGCGCCACCGGCAGCGAGATAAACGAGGCATCGTCGTTATTGCCATAGCGAAACGCGACGTCCACCGGATCTTTAAACACGTCGGTCAGCTGGTCGGAAAAGAGCAACCGCAAACGCAGCGCCGGGTGGCGTTGGCGGAAATCACGGAACAGGGTCAGGAGCAGGTTACGCCCGAGGTCCGACGGCACGGCAATCTGCAACATGCCGCGAACTTCATCGTCCGGGGTCTGGATCTTCTGCAGACCGGCCTCGAGGGTATCGAGCATCTGGGTGGCGTAGGGCAGCCAGGTCTCCCCCTCCGGCGTCAGGCGCAGGCTGCGGGTCGAACGGGCAAACAGGCGAATATTGAGGATCGTCTCCAGACGCTTAATCGCCGCACTGACCTGCGCCGGCTGCTGTCCGGCCTCGCGCGCCGCGTCGCTAAAACTGCCCAGTGCCGCGGCGCGGACAAATAAGGTCAGATCTTCCAACCTGAACATGCCGATTCTCCCCTGCTTCAGATTGCTCCCAAAATACGCATCACCGTCGCTGCAACGCAAGCGGCGCAAGACTTGTGCCGTGTTTTGCTTACACTTTTTAAAAATCCAGTGCTTGCCATTTCAGCAACGCATCAGGAATGATACGAGGCTGCTAATTTGAGTCCAGGTAATATTGAGGAAATTATGCGTAAAACAAAAATGATGCTTCTGGGCGTACTTCTTGCCACCGCTGGCGCCAGCTGGACGGCTACTGCCGCGGGGATCGATCAGTATGCGCTGAAAGAGTTCACTGCCGATTTCACCCAGTTTCACATCGGCGACACCGTTCCGGCGATGTACCTCACCCCGGAATACAACATCAAACAGTGGCAGCAGCGTAACCTGCCTGCACCGGACGCCGGCAGCCACTGGACCTACATGGGCGGTAACTACGTGCTGATCACTGATACCGAAGGCAAAATCCTCAAAGTGTACGATGGCGAGATCTTCTATCATCGCTGATCCGCGCAACCTCCACGTCCGCCCCGGCGAGCCAGCGGACTCTCCGGCGCTGCGCCAGATCTTCCTGCGGGCGCGCAGTTTATCGTGGACCTGGCTTCCCGCCGCGGCGTGGCGGCTGGAGGATTTCGATGCCGCCACCGCGGATGAACAACTGTGGGTCGCGGAATGCGACGGCCAGCCGGTGGGCTTTGCCGCCGTATGGACCGCCGATAATTTCCTTCACCATCTGTTTGTCGACCCCGACTGGCAGGGCAAACATATCGGCAGCGCGCTGCTGGCGCAGGTCGAACAGAGCTTTACCGCCAGCGGAACGCTGAAATGCCTGATGGAAAATAAAAACGCCCTGCGCTTCTACCAGCGTCATGGCTGGAGCATCGAAGCACAGGGCGCGTCGCCCGAGGGCAGATACTGGCTGATGCGCTCGCCGCGGCCTTAAACGGCGCGGAAGGCAATCTCACCCGGGATCACTTCTCCCTGCCAGTACATCTGGGCCGCCACCCGGCCCGCCAGCTGGCGGTAGATCTCGGTAAATTCGCTGTCCGGACGCGCCACCACCGTCGGCGTGCCGTTATCCAGATCTTCCCGCAGCGTAATATGCAGCGGCAGCTGACCCAGCAGCTGGGTGTGGTATTTCTCGGCCAGTTTTTGCGCGCCGCCGGTGCCGAAGATAGGCTCGTGGTGCCCGCAGTTGCTGCAGATATGCATGCTCATGTTTTCCACGATCCCCAGCACCGGCACTTCCACTTTCTCGAACATCACGATGCCTTTTTTGGCGTCGATCAGCGCGATGTCCTGCGGCGTGGTGACCACCACCGCACCGGTCACCGGAATGTTCTGCGCCAGGGTCAGCTGGATGTCGCCGGTGCCCGGCGGCATATCCAGCACCAGGTAATCAAGATCCGGCCACAGGGTCTCCTGCAGCATCTGCATCAGCGCCTTGCTGGCCATCGGACCACGCCAGACCATGGCGTTGTCGTCAGTCACCAGGTAGCCGATAGAGTTGGTGGCCAGGCCATACTTGATGATCGGCGCCATATGGGTGCCGTCCGGTGAGGTCGGGCGACTGTCTTCGGCGCCCAGCATGGTCGGAATCGACGGACCGTAGATATCGGCATCAAGAATGCCCACCTTCGCCCCTTCCGCCGCCAGGGCCAGCGCCAGGTTTACGGCAGTAGAAGATTTACCGACGCCGCCTTTGCCGGAGCTGATGGCGATAATGTTCTTCACGCCGTTGACCCCGGGCTGGTTTTTCACGCGCTTGAGGGTCGCGATGCTGTGGGTCAGCTTCCAGTCGATGGCCTTCGCGCCGGTGATGCGCAGCAGCTCGGCGCTGCACTGCTCTTTCAGCACTTCGAAGGCGCTGCTCCAGACGAACGGCATCTGCAGCTCAATATGAACGGTATCGTCCAGCCAGGCGACATGGTGCAGCGCCTTGAGGGCGGTGAGATTATGCTTCAGGGTTGGGTGCTGGAAATTGGCCAGCGTCCCGGCGACCATCGCACGTAGGCGCTCAGGGGATTTGGCCTGGGATTGCGAATTCATCCCGACTCCTTTGTTGTTTTGAGATGCTTTCAGTAATCACAGAGTTTATCACAGCTAACGATTATCCATATATGGGCAGCCATTTATGGCGCACCCACAGCCCTTTTGGTAATATCGGAAGCCCTTTTTACAACAGAAGATGTAATGCTCACTATGACTCAAGTCGCGAAGAAAATTCTGGTAACGTGCGCCCTGCCGTACGCCAACGGCTCCATCCACCTCGGCCACATGCTGGAGCACATCCAGGCTGATGTCTGGGTCCGTTACCAGCGAATGCGCGGCCACGAGGTCAACTTCATCTGCGCCGACGACGCCCACGGCACGCCGATCATGCTCAAAGCGCAGCAGCTCGGTATCACTCCGGAGCAGATGATTGGCGAAATGAGTCAGGAGCATCAGACCGATTTCGCCGGCTTCGACATCAGCTATGATAACTATCACTCGACGCACAGCGACGAGAACCGCGAGCTGTCGGAGCTTATCTACACCCGCCTGAAAGAGAACGGTTTTATTAAAAACCGCACCATCTCTCAGCTCTACGATCCGGAAAAAGGCATGTTCCTGCCGGACCGTTTTGTGAAAGGCACCTGTCCGAAGTGCAAATCTCCGGACCAGTATGGCGATAACTGCGAAGTGTGCGGCGCGACCTACAGCCCCACCGAACTTATCGACCCGAAATCGGTGGTCTCCGGCGCTACGCCGGTAATGCGTGACTCCGAGCACTTCTTCTTCGACCTGCCGTCGTTCAGCGAAATGCTGCAGGCGTGGACCCGCAGCGGCGCGCTGCAGGAGCAGGTAGCGAACAAAATGCAGGAGTGGTTCGAATCCGGCCTGCAGCAGTGGGACATCTCCCGCGATGCGCCGTACTTCGGCTTCGAAATTCCCAACGCGCCGGGCAAATATTTCTACGTCTGGCTGGACGCGCCGATCGGCTACATGGGCTCCTTCAAGAACCTGTGCGACAAGCGCGGCGACACCACCAGCTTCGACGAATACTGGAAGAAAGACTCCACGGCCGAGCTGTATCACTTTATCGGCAAGGACATTGTCTACTTCCACAGCCTGTTCTGGCCGGCAATGCTGGAAGGCAGCAACTTCCGTAAGCCGACCAACCTGTTCGTGCACGGCTACGTAACGGTTAACGGCGCGAAGATGTCCAAGTCGCGCGGGACCTTTATCAAGGCCAGCACCTGGTTAAATCATTTCGACGCTGACAGCCTGCGCTACTACTACACCGCCAAGCTCTCCTCGCGCATCGATGACATCGACCTGAACCTGGAAGATTTCGTGCAGCGCGTGAACGCGGATATCGTCAACAAAGTGGTTAACCTCGCCTCACGCAACGCCGGCTTTATCAGCAAGCGTTTCGACGGCGTGCTGGCCGCTGAGCTGGCCGACCCGGCGCTGTATAAAACCTTCACCGACGCGGCGGAAAGTATCGGCGAAGCATGGGACAGCCGCGAGTTCGGTAAGGCAATCCGCGAAATCATGGCCCTCGCCGACGTGGCCAACCGCTACGTCGATGAGCAGGCGCCGTGGGTGGTAGCGAAACAGGAAGGCCGCGACGCCGACCTGCAGGCCATCTGCACCATGGGTCTGAACATGTTCCGCGTGCTGATGACCTGGCTGAAGCCGGTGCTGCCGCAGCTGGCGGCGCGTGCGGAAGCGTTCCTCAACAGCGAACTGAGCTGGGATGCCATTCAGCAGCCGCTGCTGGCGCATAAGGTCAATCCGTTTAAAGCGCTGTATAACCGCATCGAGATGAAACAGGTGGAAGCGCTGGTGGAATCCTCTAAAGAAGAGGTGAAAGCCACCGCGGCGGCGGTCACCGGTCCGCTGGCGGACGATCCGATTCAGGAGACCATCACCTTTGACGATTTCGCCAAAGTCGATCTGCGCGTGGCGCTGATTGAAAACGCGGAATTCGTCGAGGGCTCCGACAAGCTGCTGCGCCTGACGCTGGATCTCGGCGGCGAAAAACGTAACGTCTTCTCCGGCATCCGCTCCGCTTACCCGGATCCGCAGCCGCTGATTGGCCGCCTGACGGTGATGGTCGCCAACCTGGCGCCGCGGAAAATGCGCTTCGGCATCTCCGAGGGCATGGTGATGGCCGCCGGCCCTGGCGGGAAGGATATCTTCCTGTTAAGCCCTGACGACGGCGCGAAGCCGGGTCAGCAGGTGAAATAACAAAAAAGCCGGAGAGTATCTCCGGCTTTTTTTTGCCCGGCGGCGCTACGTTTACACGGGCCTACGAGTTTTGTCGGCCGGGTAAGGCGAAGCCGCCACCCGGCTAAACATCACGCCTTCGGGTGATGCACCCGGTGGGTTAACCCGCGCAGGAAGTTGCGCATAAACTGATCCCCGCACTCGCGGTAGTTTTTATGCTCCGGGGCGCGCATCATGGCGGTGATTTCCGGCACCGACACCCGGTATTTCTGCTCGCTCATGATCGCCTGGATATCATCCGTTTTCAGCGAGAAGGCGATCCGCAGCTTTTTCAGCACCGTGTTGTTATTCACCCGACGCTCCAGCGCCAGCTCCGGCGCCGAATCATCTTTGCCGCGCTTATCGTAGATAAGGCCGTTGAGGAAACCCGACAGGATAATATCCGGGCAGCGGACAAAACCCTCTTCATCCTCTTTCGTCATCCAGGTATCGAAGCTGGCGGCGGTGGATTCCATATCGGCAAGCGCAAGAATGCGCACCATATCGTTATTATTGGCTTTCAGGGTGTAGCGCAGGCTACGAAGAATATCATTACTGAGCATGAGTGCCTTTTACTGTCGATGTTGCAATGGGGCGCAGTGTAGCAGTTTTACAGGCCAATCGCTTCTTTCAGGCTTTTTAAATAGCGCCGGCTCACCGGCACCGTTTGCCCGGCGCGCATCAGCAGCTCCGCCTGGCCGTTCTCTTCCAGGCGAATCTCCTTCAGGTGCGCCATATTCACCAGATACTGGCGATGGCAGCGCAGCAGCGGCGTGCGGCTCTCGAGGGTGCGCAGGGTCAGCTCGGTAAAGCCCTCTTTTCCCTCGCGATCGGTCACGTAGATGCCGCTCATCCGGCTGCTGACGAAGGCCACATCCTCCATCTGCAGCAGCCAGATACGGCTGTGGCCGGTACAGGGAATGTATTTCAGCGTCTGCCGGGCGTCATCCAGCAGCGACACGTCCTGCAGGCTGCGCTCCTGACGCAGGCGGGCCAGGGTTTTCTCCAGCCGCACGGCCTCAATCGGCTTCAGCAGATAGTCAAAAGCGTGCTCCTCAAAGGCTTTCACCGCGTACTCATCAAAAGCGGTGAGAAACACGATATAGGGGCGATGCTCCGGGTCGAGCATCCCGACCATCTCCAGACCGCTGATGCGCGGCATCTGGATGTCGAGAAACAGCACGTCAGGGCGCAGCTTATGTACTGCGCCAATCGCCTCCACCGCGTTGCCGCACTCGCCGACGATCTCGATATCGCGCTGAGTCTCCAGCAAAATACGCAGGTTTTCCCGCGCCAGCGGCTCATCATCGACGATCAATACTCTCAGCATGCATTCTCCTCCAGGGGCAGACGTAGGGTGACACGGGTAAAGCGCTCCGGCTCGCAGGTGACGCTGATGCCGCAGTCGGCGCCAAAACGCGCCCGCAGACGCCTGTCCACCAGATTCATCCCCAGCCCGCTGGCCTGGGGGTTGGCCCGGTACAGCCCGGCGTTATCTTCGATATCCAGCTGCAGCCAGCGATCGTCCTGGCTGGCGCGGATGGTAATTTCGCCGACGCCAAGATGTTGCGATGTACCATGTTTAATGGCGTTCTCCACGATCGGCTGCAGGGTGAAAGCGGGCAGCTGGTGATGCGCCAGCCCCTCGGGCACCGCCATCTGGATCTGCAGGTTAGCCTGGAAGCGAGCCTTCTCAATCTGCAGATAGGCGTTAACATGCTCGATCTCATCGGCAAGCGTGACAATTTCCGTCGGCCGTTTCAGGTTCTTACGAAAGAAGGTCGACAGATACTGCACCAGCTGGCCGGCCTGATCGCTGTCGCGGCGGATCACCGCCTTCAGCGTGTTAAGCGCGTTAAACAGGAAGTGCGGGTTGACCTGGGCGTGCAGGAGCTTGATTTCAGATTGCGTCAGCAGCGCCTTCTGCCGCTCGTACTGTCCGGCGAGGATCTGCGCCGACAGCAGCTGAGCAATCCCCTCCCCGAGGGTGCGGTTGATCGAACTGAACAGGCGATTTTTCGCCTCATACAGTTTAATGGTGCCTATCACCCGCTGGTTCTCGCCGCGCAGGGGGATCACCAGCGTCGACCCCAGCTTACAGTGCGGATGAATCGAGCAGCGGTAAGGCACCTCGTTGCCATCGGCATACACCACCTCCCCGGTCTCAATCGCCCGTTGCGTATACGAGGAGGAGATAGGCTTGCCCGGCAGATGGTGATCGTCGCCGATGCCGGTAAACGCCAGCAGCTTGTCGCGATCGGTGATCGCCACCGCGCCGATATCCAGCTCCTGGATCAGCACCTGGGCCACCTTCATGCTGTTCTCTTCGTTGAATCCCTGACGCAGGATCCCCTCGGTCGACGCCGCCACCTTCAGCGCCGTGGCGGAAAAGGCGGAGGTGTATTTCTCGAACATCGCCCGTTTATCCAGCAGAATGCGCATAAACAGCGCCGCGCCGACGGTATTGGTCACCATCATCGGCGCGGCAATGCTCTGCACCAGATGCAGGGCGTCCTGGAACGGACGGGCAATCAGCAGAATGATCATCATCTGCACCAGCTCGGCCACGAAGGTGATCGCCCCGGCGGTGAGCGGGCTAAAGACTTTATCCGGCCGGCCGCGTTTGACCAGCACGCTGTGCACCAGACCGCCCAGCAGCCCCTCGACGATGGTGGAGACCATGCAGCTTAAGGCGGTCATCCCCCCCAGCGAGTAGCGGTGCAAGCCGCCGGTCAGCCCCACCAGCCCGCCGACCACCGGGCCGCCGAGCAGGCCGCCCATCACGGCGCCGATGGCGCGGGTGTTGGCGATAGAGTCTTCGATATGCAGACCAAAATAGGTCCCCATAATGCAGAAAATGGAGAAGGTGACGTAGCACAGCAGCTTGTGCGGCAGGCGAACGGTGACTTGCATCAGGGGGATAAACAGTCGGGTTTTGCTCATCAACCACGCGATGACCAAAAATACGCACATCTGCTGAAGCAGCAGCAACACCAGATCAAACTCGTACATACCCGCAAACCACACATGCCTGAAAGCGCGTACCATACCCTGCCTGGCGAAAACTTTCTTTGAAGCCCTGCATAAAAATGAAAAATGACGGACAGGATCACACTTTTCCCGGTGCATTTGCTTAGTAAACGCGGCAAAAACCCCGGCGCGGCGCGCTAAACCGCAATTAATGTTTCATTAACACCTGCGCTTCACCGTATAATCCCCCTGTTAACATCAGGAGCCTATTATGAAGCCAGCGAAAATCGCGGTCGTCACCCTCTTCTTACTTATGGCCATCGGCGGGATCAGCGGCGTAATGCTGGCCGGCTATTCCTTTATTGTGCGTGGCGGTGTCGGCTGATCCAGCGGGTCAGACGCTCAAACGCGCGGTCGACGATAATCGCCGCCAGCGCCACCAGCAGCGCCCCCTGAACAATATAGGCGGTATTAAAGCCGCTCAGGCCGATGATGATCGGCGTCCCGAGCGTACTGGCCCCCACCGTCGAAGCAATGGTCGCGGTACCAATATTGACGATGACCGAGGTGCGGATCCCCGCCAGTATTACCGGGGCCGCCAGCGGTAGCTCCACCTTATACAGACGCTGCCAGCCGGTCATTCCCATCCCTTCGGCCACCCCTGTCACCCCCGACGGTATCGACCCCAGCCCGGCCAGCGTCCCCTGCAACACCGGCAGTATGCCATACAGCGCGAGGGCGATGAGCGCGGGCAGCCAGCCAAAGCCCAGCACCGGCACCGCCATCGCCAGTACCGCCACTGGCGGAAAGGTCTGCCCGATAGCGGCGATGGTCTCCACCAGCGGGCGAAACGCGCTGCCGGCGGGCCGGGTGACCGCCACCCCTGCCCCCAGTCCCACAACCGTTGCCGCGAGACTGGACGCCACCACCAGCCAGCCGTGATCGAGGGTAAGCGCCCAGAAGCTCTCCTGCTGATAGACCGGCCGCGGCAGCTCCGGGAACAGCCGACTGAACAGCGGCGCGCTGTAGGGCAGCCCTACCAGCAGGCCGATAAACAGCGCGATAAGCCACCATAGCGGCTCACGAAGCGCCTTCATGGCTCGCCTCCTGGCGCAGCAGATCGGCAAAATGCAGCGTGCCGCAGGGCCTGCCTTCGGCATCGACCACCGGCAGCGCCTCGCAGCGCCGGGCGACAAACTGCGACAGCGCTTCCCGCAGGGTCATGGTGACGGTCAGCCCCTCGCCCGCCAGCCGTTCACCGGGACGCAAATAGTCCCCCACCTCGCGCAGCGACAGCAGGCGCACGCCCAGCTCGCTGCGGCCAAAAAAGGTCTGCACAAAGCTCTTTTTCGGCCGCAGGAGCATCTCCAGCGGCGCCCCCTGCTGGACCACCTCGCCCCCGTCCATCAGCACCAGGTGGTCCGCCAGACGCAGCGCTTCGTCAATATCATGGGTCACCAGCACAATCGTCCGCCCCAGCAGCCGGTGGATGCGCAGCATCTCCTGCTGCAGCGCCTCGCGGGTCACCGGGTCGAGGGCGCCGAAGGGCTCATCCATCAACAGCACCTCCGGATCCGCCGCCAGCGCCCGCGCCACCCCCACCCGCTGCTGCTGGCCGCCGGAAAGCTGATGCGGGTAACGGTCGCGCAGCGTCGCCTCCAGCCCTAACAACGCCATCAGCTCGTCGACCCGGTCGGCGATCCTCGCCCGCGGCCATTTTTGCAGCTGCGGCACAGTGGCGATATTCTGCGCCACCGTCCAGTGCGGAAACAGGCCGATGGACTGGATGGCATAGCCCATCCGCCGCCGCAGGGTCAGGACCGGCTGCTGGCGGATGTCCTCGCCGGCAAAACGAATAGTGCCCCGGTCCGGCTCCAGCAGGCGGTTGATCATCTTCAGCGTCGTCGACTTGCCCGAGCCGGAGGTCCCCACCAGCACCGAGAAGGCGCCTTCGCGCAGCTCCAGGGTCAGGTCCTTCACCGCCGGGTGGCCGGCAAACACTTTGCTGACCCCTTCAAACTCAATCATCGGCCTCTCCTTTTAGCCAGGCGCCCCACAGGGCGAACAGGGCATCCACCACCACCGCCAGGGCAATGGTCGGTACCACGCCCAGCAGCACCAGATCCAGCGCACTGCTCAGCAGCCCCTGAAACACCAGCGCGCCAAAGCCGCCGGCGCCGATCAGCGCGGCCACCACCGCCATGCCGACGGTTTGCACGCTGACCACCCGCAGGCTGCGCAGCAGCACCGGCATCGCCAGCGGAAGCTGCACCTGACGAAAGCGCTGCCCGGCGCTCATGCCCATCGCCGTCGCGCTCTCCAGGGCGTCCTGCGGCACCTGCTGCAGGCCGGTCACCACCCCGCGCACCAGCGGCAGCAGCGCATACAAAGTCAGGGCGATCAGGGCCGGCGCCATGCCGGTCCCGGAGACGCCCAGCTCGCCCAGCGCCGGGAAATAGCGCGCCAGACCGGCAAGTGGTGCAATCAGCAGGCCGAACAGCGCCACCGACGGGATAGTCTGGATCACATTGAGCACGGTGAAGGCCGGCGCCTGCCAGCGCGGACGTCGCCACAGCCATACCCCCAGCGGCAGGCCAATGAGCAGGCTCGGCAGCAGGGTGCCGAACAGCAAAAGCAGATGCTGGCGCAGGGCGTCGTCAAATACCTCCTGACGGTTGGCATACTCCTTCAGCAGAGAGAGCTGATCGAGCGCCCCGGTAGCAAGCAGGATGATGGGCAACAGCCAGACTTGCGCATTAAGCAGCCAGCGCCACAGCGGCCGGACGGTAAGATGACGGATGGCCTCGCTGGCCAGCAGCAGACAAAGCGCCAGCGACAGCCACAGGCCGCTGCCGGGCGAGGTGCGCGCCAGCGGCGAGCCGTGCCGGGAGAGCTCAAGCGCCGCCTGTCCGCTGCCCCAGATAAGCAGCGGGAAGAGCAGTTCGGCCAGCAGCAGGTGAAGAAGCGGCGCGGCCCTGCCTGGCAACCAGCAAAGCAGCATCCCGGCAAGGACTGCCGCCATCTGAACGCCGGCGAGCCAGGGCATCACCTGCCACAGCCCGCGCCCTTCGCCGGAGAGTAAGCGATTCGGCGCGTAAGTAATAAACGGCAGCGCCAGCGTAACCAGCAGCAGACCTGTCAGCAGCAGGCCGACGCGGTGAGTACAGCGAATGGTCACCGGTGGCTTACTTCAGCAGGCCTTTCTGCTGCAGATAATCTGCCGCCACGCGCTTCGCATCCTGGCCTTCCACCGCAATACGGGCGTTCAACTGCTGCAAGGTTTTTTCATCGAGGCTGGCAAAGACCGGCTTCAGCCAGTCGGCGATCTGCGGATAGGCTTTGAGCACTGCCTCACGCACCACCGGCGTCGGGGCATAAATCGGCTGCACGCCCTGCGGATCGCTCAGCGTCTGTAACCCCAGCGCCGCGACCGGGCCGTCAGTGCCGTAGGCCATCGCCGCGTTTACGCCCGAGGTCTGCTGCGCCGCCGCTTTGATGGTCACCGCCGTATCGCCCCCGGCCAGCGACAGCAGTTGGTTCTGGTTGAGGTTGAAACCATACGCTTTTTCAAACGCCGGCAGCGCGTCCGGGCGCTCAATAAACTCCGCCGAGGCCGCCAGCTTAAATTCGCCGCCCTGCTTCAGGTAGCGACTGAGGTCGGCCAGCGAGGTCAGGTGATTTTTCTCCGCCAGGTCCTGGCGCACGGCGATAGTCCAGGTATTGTTGGCCGGCGCCGGGGTGAGCCATACCAGCTGATGTTTCTCCTGATCGAGGCGCTTCACCTTCTCATAGCCCTGTTGGGCATGCTTCCACGCCGGGTCGTTTTCATCTTTGAAGAAGAAGGCGCCATTGCCGGTATATTCCGGATAGATATCCAGCTCGCCGGCGACAATCGCTCCGCGCACCACCGGCGTGGTGCCGAGCTGGATTTTATTAATCGTTTTTACGCCGTGGCTTTCCAGCACCTGCTGGATCATATTGCCCAGCAGCGCGCCTTCGGTATCAATTTTCGAGCCGACCTTCACCGGCTCCGCCGCCTGCAGCGGTAAACTTATCAGGGCGGCCAGCGCCAGCGCACCGGACCATTTCATTGCCATCTTCATCCCGCGTCCCTCAGTTCTTTTGCGCTTCGCTTACAGAAGCTTAAGAGAAAAGCGTAGTCCATTTGCCAGCGATGCGAAAAAGAAAAGGCCGATTAATCGGCCTTTAACGTGTCACGTTGAGCTTAAGGGCTATTCCTTACAACAGTTCAAACTCGCTCTGCTTCACGCGGGCGGAGTCCACGCCGATAAAGACATTGAATTTGCCCGGCTCAGCAACGTATTTCATCTGCTGGTTCCAGAACTTCAGCGCGTCGACGTCAATCGGGAAGCTGACGGTTTGCGTTTCGCCCGGCTTGAGGTTGACCTTTTTAAAGCCGCGCAGCATTTTCACCGGCCGGCTCATGGAGGCAGTGACGTCCTGCAGATACAGCTGAATGACCGTTGCCCCTTCGCGTTTGCCGGTGTTGGTCACCTGCACGCTGGCGGTCACGCTGCCGTCGCGCGGCAGGGTGGCTGACGACATGGTGACATCGGAGACGCTAAAGGTGGTGTAGCTGAGGCCGTAACCAAACGGATACAGCGGGCCGTTGGCTTCATCGAAGTAACGCGAGGTGTACTTGTTCGGTTTCTCCGGATTATACGGCCGGCCGGTATTCAGGTGGCTGTAGTAGGTTGGGATCTGCCCCACCGAGCGCGGGAAAGACATCGGCAGTTTGCCCGACGGGTTATAGTCGCCAAACAGCACGTCGGCGATGGCGTGACCGCCTTCAGTGCCGGCAAACCAGGTCTCCAGCAGCGCATCGGCTTGCTGATCCTCTTTCACCAGCGCCAGCGGACGCCCGTTCATCAGCACCAGCACCAGCGGTTTGCCGGTGGCTTTGAGGGCGGCAATCAGATTGCGCTGGCTCTGCGGCAGGGTGATGTCGGTCCGGCTGGAGGCCTCATGCGCCATGCCCTGCGCTTCGCCCACCACGGCAACCACCACGTCGGATTGCTTCGCCGCCGCGACGGCTTCGTCGATCATTTCCTGCGGCGAGCGCGGGTCAACCTGCACCGCGTTCTCATACAGGTTAAGGAAATCGACGATGCCTTTATCGTCAGTGACGTTCGCCCCTTTGGCGTAAATCACTTTACCGTTATCACCCAGCGCTTCTTTGATGCCGGTCAGGACGGTCACCGACTGGTCGGCCACCCCGGCCGCGGACCAGCTGCCCATCATGTCGCGTTTGCTGTCCGCCAGCGCACCGACCACCGCGATAGTGCCGGATTTTTTCAGCGGCAGCGTATCGAGACGGTTTTTCAGCAGTACCAGACTTTCGCGGGCCACTTCCCGCGCCTCTTTGCGATGCAGGCGGCTTTCCGCGTTGGTGTCCTGCGGGTCAGAATCTTTCGGCCCCAGGTGGCTGTAAGGATCGTTGAACAGCCCCATGTCATATTTGACGTTGAGCACATGACGGGTGGCGTCATCCAGCTCGGCCATGGTCACCTTGCCGGACTTCACCAGCCCCGGCAGGTACTTGCTGTAATACTCGTCACTCATGCTCATGTTGATGCCGGACTTAAGCGCCACGCGCACCGCGTCTTCCGGGTCGGAGGCCACGCCGTGCTTAATCAACTCTTTGATGGCGCCGTGGTCGGAGACCGTGATGCCTTTAAAGCCCCACTGGTCGCGCAGGACGTCTTTCAGCAGCCAGGAATCAGCAGTCGCCGGGGTGCCGTTCAGCGAGTTCAGGGCCACCATCACCGCGCCGCTGCCGGCATCAAGCCCGGCTTTGTACGGCGGCATATAGTCGTTGAACAGGCGCTGCGGGCTCATGTCGACCGTGTTGTACTCTTTCCCGCCCTCCACCGCGCCGTAGGCGGCGAAGTGCTTGACGCTGGTCATCACCGAATAGCGGTCCGCCGGGCTCTTGCCCTGCATCGACTCCACCATCGCCTGGCCCATCATCGTGGTCAGATACGTGTCTTCCCCGAACCCTTCGGAAGCGCGTCCCCAGCGCGGGTCGCGGGAGACGTCGACCATCGGCGCCCAGGTCATGTTCAGGCCGTCATCGGCGGCTTCATAAGCTGACACGCGGCCCACGGTCTTCACCGCGTCAAGGTTAAACGATGAGGCCAGGCCGAGGCTTATCGGGAACACGGTGCGCTGACCGTGCAGCACATCGTAGGCAAAGAACAATGGGATCTTCAGGCGGCTAAGCTGCATCACCTGATCCTGCATCACGCGGATATCCGGCCGGGTGACGGTGTTAAAAATCGCCCCCACCTGACCGTTTTTGATCATTTCGCGGATCGCCTCTTTCGGGTTATCCGGGCCAACGCTTATCAGACGCAGCTGGCCGATTTTCTCGTCTACCGTCATTTTTTTCAGCAGATCGGTGACAAAGGCATCCCGCGCCTGCGGGGTCAGAGGGTGGTTACCAAACAGTTCATCCGCCAGCGCGGGTTGCAGCGCCAGACTCACGGCGACGCCTACAGTGCAGAGCCATTTCATTGTTATCTCGCTTTTTCTCAGACGGGGACTCGGTAAAACATAATAAAAACCGCAGTTTGCCATATATATAAACAACGCGCCCGCAGAATGCTAAGGTTCTTCTCTGATTTTTGCGAAACATTCATGCATCAAATTGTCATACAAAGCGCTATGCTTATCCTCGATATTTCGCGCACCACCACAAGGAGTGGAACATGTCATCTGCACCCACTAATACCCATAAAACGTTTCTGGCGGATCTGGCGCGCCTGGTTGGCCCTTCGCATCTGCTGACCGACCCGGCAAAAACCCAACGCTACCGCAAAGGCTTCCGCTCCGGTCAGGGCGAGGCGCTGGCGGTTGTCTTTCCCGGCACCCTGCTGGAACTCTGGCGCGTGCTTAACGCCTGCGTAGACGCCGATAAAATTATTCTGATGCAGGCGGCCAACACCGGCCTGACCGAAGGTTCGACCCCCAACGGCAATGATTACGATCGCGAGATCGTGATTATCAGCACTCTGCGCCTGGATAAACTGCATCTGCTGGACAAAGGCGAGCAGGTGCTGGCCTGGCCCGGCACTACCCTCTATTCGCTGGAAAAAGCGCTCAAACCGCTGGGTCGCGAGCCGCACTCAGTGATCGGCTCGTCATGCATCGGCGCATCGGTGATCGGCGGGATCTGCAACAACTCCGGCGGTTCGCTGGTGCAGCGCGGGCCCGCCTATACCGAAATGTCGCTGTTCGCGCAGATTGACGCCGACGGCAAGCTGAAGCTGGTCAACCATCTGGGCATTGATCTCGGCAGCACGCCGGAGCAGATCCTCAGCCGCCTCGACGACGAGCGCATCAGCGATAGCGATGTGCTGCACGACGGCCGCCACGCCCACGATCACGACTATGTGACCCGCGTGCGCGATGTCGATGCCGACACCCCGGCGCGCTACAACGCCGACCCGGACCGCCTGTTCGAATCCTCCGGCTGCGCCGGCAAGCTGGCGGTTTTCGCCGCGCGTCTGGATACCTTCCCGGCGGAAAAACGCCAGCAGGTGTTTTACATTGGCACCAACCAGCCGCAGGTATTGACCGAGATCCGCCGCCATATCCTCGCCGAGTTCCAGCATCTGCCGGTGGCCGGGGAATATATGCACCGCGATATTTACGATATCGCCGAGAAGTATGGCAAAGACACCTTCCTGATGATCGACAAGCTCGGCACCGACAAAATGCCGTTCTTCTTCACCATGAAGGGGCGCACCGACGCGATGCTGGAGAAAGTCTCGCTGTTTAAGCCGCACTTTACCGACCGCTTTATGCAGAAGCTCGGCCACGTCTTCCCGGCGCACTTACCGGAGCGGATGAAAACCTGGCGTGATAAATATGAACATCATCTGCTGCTGAAGATGGCCGGGGATGGCATCGAAGAAGCGCAGCGCTGGCTGACGGAATACTTCCAGCAGGCCGAGGGGGATTTCTTCGCCTGTACGCCGGAGGAAGGCAGCAAGGCGTTTCTGCACCGCTTTGCCGCCGCCGGCGCGGCCATCCGCTATCAGGCGGTGCATGCTGACGAAGTGGAAGATATTCTGGCGCTGGATATCGCCTTGCGCCGCAACGATACCGAGTGGTTCGAACATCTGCCGCCGGAGATCGACAGCCAGCTGGTGCATAAGCTCTACTATGGCCACTTTATGTGCCATGTGTTCCATCAGGATTACATCGTCAAGAAAGGGGTCGACGCCCACGCTCTGAAAGAGCAGATGCTGGCGTTGCTGAAAGCGCGCGGCGCCCAGTACCCGGCGGAGCATAACGTGGGTCATCTGTATGAGGCCCCGGAGAGCCTGCAGCAGTTCTATCGCCAGAACGATCCGACCAACAGCATGAACCCGGGGATTGGTAAAACCAGTAAGCAGAAATACTGGGGTGAAGCGGCACCAACGCCGGTCTCCCCGGCAGATCCGCAATAATCAGCGGCAGGACTATTCAGCCTGGCGCTTCTGTATTACGCTGCACGCCGGAGAATGTCTCTCCGGCAGATTCAGGAGCGCCGCCATGCCCGCAGAGGCCCCGTTACTCGACAGTGATTTAGAAATTCGTGAAGCGCTGCCCGACGATGCGCACGCCATCGCCGCGCTGTATGTCTGGCACGTGCTCAATGGCCGCGCTTCCTTTGAAGAGATCCCCCCTACCGTTGACGAAATGCGTAAACGGATCAAAACCGTCCGCGATAACGGGCTGCCCTGGCTGGTGGCGCTGTGGCGCGGCGCCATCGTCGGCTACTGCTACGCCACCTTCTATCGGCCTCGTCCGGCCTATCGTTACACGCTTGAGGAATCGATCTACGTGGAATCCGGGATGGGCGGGCGCGGCATCGGCAGCGCGCTGCTGTCGCGGCTGATCGCCGAATGCGAGAAAGGCCCGTGGCGGCAGATGCTGGCGATCATCGGTGATGGCCATAACAATGCCGGTTCGCTGGCGATCCATAAAAAGTTTGGTTTTACCGTGGCGGGTCAACTGCGCAGCGTGGGCTACAAAATGGGCGACTGGCGAGATACGTTGATTATGCAGCGCGCGCTGGGTGACGGCGACTGGACGCTGCCGGAGTGATATCCGGCGTCAAATCCCCGGCTCGCGGCGTAAACGCCTTAGCCGGGCTACCGTTCAGCGCGGTTCCGTAGAGGCGTCAGCCGCCATCCTGCACAAACACCGGCACTCGGCCTGATTGCCCGGCGGCGCTGCGCTTGCCGGGCCTACGAAGGGGGCGAACCCGGCGCCAAATCACGTAGCCCGGATAAGGCGCGAGCCGCCATCCGGCACAAACGCGGCACGGTGTCGGGTATATTGCCCGGCGGCGCTGCGCTTGCCGGGCCTGCGAAGGGGGCGAACCCGGCGCCAAATCACGTAGGCCGGATAAGGCGCGAGCCGCCATCCGGCACAAACACCGGCACTCGGCCTGATTGCCCGGCGGCGCTGCGCTTGCCGGGCCTACGAAAGCGGCGAACCCGGTGCCAAATCACGTAGCCCGGATAAGGCGCAATGCGCCGCCATCCGGGGGACATGTAGATTAATCGTTCTGCGCGGTCTGCGCGCCGCCTTTCAGCATCGCCTCTGCCATCTGCGATTCGCGCTGCTTTTTATAGCTCAGCGCCGAGGCGGGTACCGGCATCACTTTCCCGGTCTCGATCCAGGTCCGCAAGCGGCTGGCGTCGGCGAAGTGGGTGTATTTACCGAAGGCATCCATCACCACCAGCGCCACCGGGCGTTGGTTAATCACCGTACGCATAATCAGGCAGTGGCCGGCAGCGTTGGTGAAGCCGGTTTTAGTCAGCTGGATATTCCAGTTATCGCGATACACCAGATGGTTGGTGTTGCGGAACGGCAGGCTGTAGGCCGGATGGGCGAAAGTGGCGGTCTCTTCTTTGGTGGTGCTCAGCTGGCCAATCAGCGGATACTGCTCGCTGGCGATCAGCAGTTTGGTCAGATCGCGGGCGGTGGAGACGTTATGCACCGACAGGCCCGTCGGCTCCACGTAGCGGGTATGAGTCATGCCCAGCGCCTGGGCTTTGGCGTTCATCGCGCGAATGAAGGCATCGTAGCCGCCTGGATAGTGATGCGCCAGGCTGGCGGCCGCGCGGTTCTCGGAAGACATCAGCGCCAGCAGCAGCATCGTGCGGCGGCTGATTTGGCTGTTGAGGCGCACGCGGGAGTAGATCCCCTTCATTTCCGGCGTATGGCTGATATCCACCGTCAGCATCTCATCCATCGGCAGATGGGCATCGAGCACCACCATGGCGGTCATCACTTTGGTGATTGACGCCATCGGGCGCACCAGATCCGGCTGGCTGGCATAGATGATTTTTTTGGTGGCCAGATCGACGATCATGGCGCTGCCGGAGGCGATATCCGGCTGCGAGGCGGCAACCGCCGCGGAGGTTTTTGCTAACGCCTGGGGCGCAAAAGGCACAGCCAGCAGCAAGGTCAGGCTGAGCAAAGAGACTCGAAATTTCGGCATCATGGGCATTCTGAAAAGTATTTTTGCACGTTATGGAACGTACGCCGCGAGGTTAAGTGGGCAACATCGCTGGCAAACGCCATCATACCGCGCCGTAAGGCCCTGTGCCTAATAAGAATCGTGAAGAAATGCTGCATTGCCGACACAAAATACATATTTGCCGGCAATGCATATTATCCAGTGACGTGCGATCAGAAGAGTCGGTAACCATACCCCCACAGTACCACGGTGATCGCCAGCAGCACTTCCAGTACCAGCACTCCGATGGCCAGCGTCGAACTGGCGAAGCTTAACCCCTCTTCCCGGTTAATGCTCAGGAAGGTCGGGATGCCCAGATAGAGCAGATAGCCGGTGTAAAACAGCGCGATGGTACCGATCAGCGCGCACAGCCAGACCAGCGGATAGAGCGCCACAATCCCGCTCAGGAACAGCGGCGTGGCCACATAGCCGGCAAACACCATGCAGCGTTTCAGCGAAGGCTGCTGCGGATACTGCCTGGCCATCCACCAGATAACCCGCCCCATGATCGCCACCCCGGCCAGCATCACGGCATAAAACAGTACCGCCAGAGCCAGGCCGGTCAACATCGACAGTTTAATAACGGTGCCGTCGCCGAAGTTCCAGCCCAGCTGCGTGGTGCCGATAAAGGCGCACACCACCGGAACCGCCGCCATCAGCAGCACATGGTGCGTATAGTGATGAGAAATGGTTTCATTCTCGCTCTTTATCACGCTCATCTCCCGGTTGGGATGAGCGAAGAGCCCCCAGACATGGTTCATAGCGTCCCCCTTGTCACGGCTTCGTACTGCACTGATCCAAGTATAATTCACCCTGTAGATTATTTTGTGTACAGCGCAAAAAAACTGCGTCGCCGCGTTTTGGTCAGCAGGGTGTATGATTAACAGGTGATGAGATAAGGAGATAAGCTGTTTATGGATATCAATCACCTGATTTCCCAGTATGGCTACGCGGCGCTGATCGTCGGCAGCATGGCGGAAGGTGAGACCATTACCCTGCTGGGCGGCGTCGCAGCGCATCAGGGGTTACTGAAGTTTCCCCTGGTGGTGATCGCCGTCGCCCTCGGCGGGATGATTGGCGATCAGCTGCTCTATCTGGTCGGCCGCCGCTTCGGGGGACGCATTCTGCGCCGTTTCGCCAGCCAGAAGGCGCGAATACGTAAAGCGCAGCGCATGATCCAGCACCGGCCGTGGCTGTTTGTCATCGGCACCCGCTTTATGTATGGCTTCCGGGTAATCGGCCCCCTGCTGATCGGCGCCAGCCGCCTGCCGCCGCGCATTTTCCTGCCGTTGAATATTGTCGGAGCGCTGGTGTGGGCCCTGCTGTTTACCACCATTGGCTATCTCGGCGGCGAGGTGGTTGGCCCGTGGCTGCACCATCTGGACGCCCATCTGAAGCACTGGATCTGGCTGATCCTCGCGGTAGGACTGGTGGTTGCCGCCCACTGGTGGCTCAGGCGGCGAGAAAGGAAGAAGAAAGACTAAGCGGCGCACCCGCAGGCGCGCCGTTGCGCCGGTTATTTCACGCTCTGGTGATAGCCGCCGCCGAGAGCAGAAGTCAGCTGAATGCTGGCGTCAATCCACTGGCCGTGCAGGCGCAATGCGGTAATGCGCTCCTGCAGCGCCGGGAGCTTCGCCATACTGACTCTGGATCCGGGTAAGATCCCCGCCGCCATTCGGGCCTGCGCCAGGTTCACTACCCGCTGGGCGTCTTTTTCAACCTGCTGCTGCTGCTGGCTTTTGGCCATCAGCGTCTCGACCTGGCTGGCGGTTTTCGCCACCTGGTTGACGGCATCCACTACCGCTTTGTTGTACTGCGCTATCGACAGGCTGTTCTGCGCGCTGGCAATATCCAGATTGGCATTGAGGCGGCCGCTGTCAAAGATCGGCAGCGTCAGTCCGGCGGTGACGCCCATCTGCTGCGCCGAGTGACGGAAAAGATCGCTTAAGTGCAGGGCATCCTGCTGCAGGAACGCCATCAGATTGATGTCGGGATAAAACGCCGCTTTCGCCGCGTCCACTTCGCTCAGCGATGCCTCAATGTACCAGTGAGCAACCTGCAGATCCGGGCGGCGCGCCAGCAGCTCATAGCCGAGGGTATCAGGCAGCTGCGCGCTGACCGTCGGCAGGCTGACCGGTTTGAGGATCAGCGACTGGCTCTGGCTGTTGGTCAGGGCCATCAGGCGCGCTTCAATCTCTTTCATCGTGCCCGCCACGTCCGCCAGCTGCTGGTCGGTTTTGCTGACGTTAATATCGTTCTCCGCCCCTTCGGCGGAGTTGGTGATCCCGCGCTGCAACAGGGCCTTGTCGACCGTCACGATATTATTTTGCTCACCCTTCACCTGCTGCAGCACTGCTTTAATCGCCGCTTCCGTCTGCCACTGCCAGTACAGGCGCGCCACGCTGCCAGAAAGCAATTCGCGGGTCTGGGCCTGCTCCGCCACCTGGGCTTTCAGCTCGCCGATGCGCGCTTTCACCAGCGCGCGGTTTTTACCCCACAGGTCCAGATCCCAGCCAGCGGTCAGGCCGAAGGTGCCGTTGGTGTACCACGGGCCGGTATTGCCGTCGGTGTCGGTGGCGAACGGCCCCATCAGGCCTTCGGCCGACATGCGCTGGCGTTCAACATCGGCGGAGAAATCCATCTCCGGGCCAAGATTCGCCTGCGACATTCGCGCCTGCGCTTCGGCAAGCCTGATGCGCTGTTCGGCAATTTGCATATCCGGCGCATTGGCGAGTGCGCGCTGAATCAGATTATCCAGTTGGGCATCGTGGTAGTCTTTCCACCAGTCGGTCTGCGGCCAGCCATTTTTCACGGCGGCAGGGAGATCCATGGAAACATGGGAGGCTGGAATTTGCTGCTGCGGCGGATTAGCAACCTCATGAGATGGCGCGCAGCCAGCCAGCGCGATGGCCAGGGGCAATGCCGCCAGCACGCTTTTATTTAATATCAATTTCATTAGACAGGTCAGATAACTTAATCAGGTTGGTTATCATAAGTTAATTGAATTAAACGCGTTTAGTAAAGCGTGTGACTAAATTATTAGTTAGCTAAAAATAAACAACCTTATCAATTCAAGGGATGAATATGAGTCAGAATCGTTATAACGACCCGCGCTTCCCTGCCAACCCGCCTGAGGTAGATGAAAAGAAAGAACGTCCGATGATCTTTTTACTGCGCGCGCGTAAACCGGGCTAATCCCCCGCCCGGCAATGGCCGGGCGGGCATCCTTTACGCTTTCAGGCTGGCGCCGCGGCTGGCAATCACCTCTTTATACCAGTCAAAACTCTTCTTCTTACTGCGCGCCAGGGTGCCGGTGCCGTCATCATGACGGTCGACATAGATAAAGCCATAGCGCTTCGACAGCTCCGCCTTCGAGGCGCTCACCAGGTCAATCGGCCCCCAGCTGGTAAAGCCCATCAGCTCAACGCCATCGTCAATGGCTTCCCGCGCCTGCACCAGATGGTCGTTCAGGTAACTGATGCGGTAGTCATCGTTAATGCTGCCATCGGCTTCCACCTTATCCTTGGCGCCCAGACCATTTTCCACGATAAACAGCGGCTTCTGATAGCGATCCCACAGCACGTTCAGCAGCGTACGCAGGCCCAGCGGGTCTATCTGCCAGCCCCACTCCGAGCTCGCCAGGTGCGGGTTCGGCACCATGCTGAGAATATTGCCGCGCGCCTGCTGGTTCAGCGCCTCGTCGGCGGTGACGCAGCCGGTCATGTAGTAGCTAAAGGAGATAAAGTCGACGGTGGTTTTCAGCGCTTCACGATCGGCATCGGTAATGGTGAGTGTGATACCGTTGTCGCGGAAAAAGCGCAGCATATAGCCCGGGTACGCGCCGCGCGCCTGCACGTCGCCAAAGAACTGCCAGCTGCGGTTCTCCTGCAGCGTCTCAAACACATCTTCCGGTTTGCAGCTCAGGGGATACATCAGCCCGCCGAGCAGCATATTGCCGATTTTGCCCTCGGGCACCAGCTCGTGACAGGCTTTAACCGCCAGAGCGCTGGCCACCAGCTGGTGGTGAATCGCCTGATACACCTCGCCTTTGCTGCTGCCGGCCGGCAGGCCGACGCCGGTCATCGGAGCATGCAGCGACATATTGATTTCGTTAAAGGTCAGCCACAATTTGACCTTATTTTTATAGCGGCTGAACACCGTGCGGGCGTAGCGCTCAAAGAAACCAATCACCTCCCGGCTGCCCCAGCCGCCGTAGTTTTTTACCAGCGCCCACGGCATTTCATAATGCGACAGCGTCACCAGCGGGGTAATGTTGTGCTTCGCCATCTCGTCGAACAGCTTGTCGTAGAACGCGAGACCGGCTTCGTTGGGCTCGGCGTCATCGCCGTTGGGATAGATGCGGGTCCAGGCGATGGACACCCGCAGGCAGTTAAAGCCCATCTCGGCGAACAGAGCGATATCTTCCGGGTAGCGATGGTAAAAATCGATCGCCACATCCTTAATACCGCTGTCGCCGGGTACGCGCTCGACCACCTCGCCGAACACGCCGTGCGGCTGCACATCGGAGGTGGATAAGCCTTTGCCCTCTTCCAGATAAGCCCCTTCCACCTGATTCGCCGCGGTCGCGCCGCCCCATAAAAAATCCGCCGGGAATGTTTTCATCTCTCTCTCCTGTGATTAATGGCTGACTGACAACAGCGGCTGGCCGGCTTCGACGGCGCTGGACGCCACCGTATCAATTTCCCGGTAGTCGTCGCTGTTGCTGATAATGATCGGGGTCGCCAGGTCGTAACCGGCATCCAGAATCGCCTGACGATCGAACTCGATCAGCAGATTGCCGGCCTGCACCCTGTCGCCCTCTTTGACATGTGCGGTAAACGGCACGCCGTCGAGTTTGACCGTGTCGATGCCGACGTGGATCAACAGCTCAATGCCGCTGTCGCTCTGCAGGCCGATGGCATGTTTAGTCTGAAACAGGGAAGCCACTTCGCCCGGGAACGGGGCAATCACTTGGCCCACCGCCGGGATAATGGCGACCCCTTTACCGAGCAGGCCGCTGGCGAAGGTGCTATCCGGCACCTGCTCGAGGGCGATAACGCTGCCGCTCATCGGCGCCAGAATATCGTTTGCCGAGGCCGGGGCTACCGTCACGGCGCCCGGTGCAGCGCTGGCGCGCGGCATGCCGGCGAAGAAGGTCAGCACGCAGGCAAGCACGAAAGCCACGCCGGTGCCGATAAGCCCGCCCCAGACGGTGGCGTCAATCCCGCCAGGCGGGATCATCTGCGCCGGGAAAAAGATATTCGGCACACCGAACGAGTAAGCATGGCTATTACTGAAGGCAGTGATCGCCCCGCCGATGGCGCCGGCGATACAGCCGAAGATAAACGGACGACGCAGCGGCAGGGTCAGACCGTAGATAGCCGGCTCGGTGATGCCAAACAGCCCGGCAGAGAAGGCGGAACCGGCCAGCATCCGCTGACGCGCATCGCGGGTGGCCAGCAAAATCCCCAGAACCGCCCCCACCTGGGCAATCACCGCCGGAAGAATAATCGGCAGCATGGAGTCGTGACCAAGTACCGTCATGTTGTTGATCATCAACGGCACCAGCCCCCAGTGCAGGCCAAAAATAACGCACACCTGCCACATGGCGCCCAGTACCGCGCCCGCCAGCCATGGGGCAAACGCATAAATGAACTGGTAGCCGTTGGCCAACAGATGGCTCAGCCAGGTGGCGACCGGGCCAATCACCAGGAAGGTGAGCGGGACCACCACCGCCAGGCAGATCGCCGGGGTGAAGAAGTTTTTCATCGATGACGGCAACAGCGCGTTGCTCTTGCGCTCCAGCCAGCAGCAGACCCACGAGGCGAGAATAATCGGGATCACTGACGAGCTGTAGTTGATAAAGGTCACCGGGATGCCGAGAAAGTGCTCCACCGCCGCGCCCGGCGCCTGGCTGGCCTCAAAGGCCTGAATCATCAGCGGGTGGGTTAACGCCCCGCCAATCACCATCGAGATAAACGGGTTGCCGCCAAACTTCTTCCCGGCGGTATAGCCAAGAAACAGCGGGAAGAAAAAGAACAGCGCGTCGCTGGCGGCAAACCAGATTTTATAAGTCCCCTGCTCCGGCGTAAGCCAGCCGCAGGTCACCGCCAGCGCCAGCAGGCCTTTCAGCAGACCGGTCGCCGCCATCACGCCGATAAACGGTGTAAAAATGCCGGAAATGATGTCGATAAGCTGGCTTAACACCGATCCTTTGGCCGCTTTTTCCCCGGCAACCGGTTTGCTGTCATCGCTTAACCCCGCCTCCTGGCGCACCGCCAGCCAGACGTCGTGAACGTGGTTGCCAATCACCACCTGAAACTGGCCACCGCTCTCCACCACCATAATGACGCCCGGATTGGCCTTCAGCCCTTCGGCATCGGCTTTGCCGTTATCTTTCAGTTTAAAACGCAGACGTGTCGCACAGTGAACCAGACTCACAATGTTCTCTTTGCCGCCGACGCGGTTGAGAATATCCTGCGCGAGTGCTTTATATTCCATGCTCTTTTCCTTACTGCCGCTGCCCGCAGACAACCGGCGACTGAGTAGTAAAAAATAAAAAAACCCGAGAACCACGCCGGTCGGCGTCGCGCTCAGGTTTTGCCTGCATCATGCAGTAACAATCCAGTTTTGTTGGGGGGAATTAACGCCCCTCTTTTCTTACCCGTTCGATATGAATGGCAAGAAACATAATCTCTTCGGTGGTCAGCGACCGCTGATACTGCTTTTGCAGATGCGTCGCCACCGTTTCCGCACACTTCCACGCTTTAGCGTAGTTATCTTTCACCGCGCTGTGCAGCGAGACGTCGTCATCTTCCACCACCGTGCGCGTCAGCATCCGCTGGGCGAAGAACTTGAGATGAGTGACAAAGCGCTGATAGCTCAATGACTCTTCGTCATAGTTAAGCTGCAGCTGATACTTCACCAGCTGCAGGATCTCCTGCATCACCCGGGTCACGTGCATGACCTCCGGCATTTCGCTGTTGAGCTGCGCCGTCACCAGATGCAGGGCGATAAATCCGGCTTCATCCTCCGCCAGCTCCACACCAAGCCTTTTGGCAATAATGGCCCTTGCCTCCTGACCCAGCGCGAACTCCTTCGGATACAGCCGCTTAATCTCCCACAGCAGCACGTTACGCAGTGCGATGCCCTTTTTCTGCCGCTCGATAGCAAAATGACAGTGATCCGTTAATGTGATGTACAAACTTTCCTGTAGCTTGCCCAGCCGCCCGCGTGCCAGGTCGATAATGCGATCGCAGGTGGTCATCACTTCTAGCGGTATCTGACTGAGTAACTCACCTAAACGGCCTACCAGTTCATCGCTCTGTAAGGCGAAGACTTTTTCAATTTTACTGTCGTCCAGCACGTCGCCCGGGCGTTTCTGAAAGGCCAGCCCTCGCCCCATCACCACCTGTTCGCGCCGGTGCTCGTCAAGAACCACCACCACATTGTTATTGAGTACTTTGGCGATTTGCATATAGACCCCAGAAACAAAAAAACCTGACCCCCGACGAAACGCCAGGTGATCAGGTTTTGCCTGCCGCAGCAGTTGCAATCCAACACCCGCACTGTAACAACTTCTGCTGCGCGCTCAACCTGACAAGTGAAAAAACGTGATTAAGATCGCGACTATCAGAAAGTCACCACCGTTTTCCACTCCACCACCCATGCGTCCTGGGTCTGCGCGACGCCGCCCGGACGGTGCCAGTACTGCAGGCCCGGCTGCAGCTCCAGCCAGGAGACCGGGCGGAAGCGATAATAGAGCTCGCCGTTCAGCGAATGACCGGCCACCGGCTGGTAAGCCGGATCGTTATAGTCGGTGGCCCCGCTGATCTGGTTCATATAGCGCTGGTTACGTGCGTAGTGGCTGCTCATGTCGATCCACGTCAGACCAAAGCCAATCCAGTCCTCCGGGCGGGCGTCAAACAGCCCGCGGTAGCGCATGGAGGCGGCGACGGCGGAGTGGATATAGTTGCTGCGCTGGTCGCTGAGGCTGCCGCTCAGCGAGACGCTCATCCCCCGCAGCGGGTCGTCGGCGTGGCGAGTGATCTGCTGGTTCAGGCCGGCGTACATAAACCAGGTGCTGTCGTGCTCGGCGTAGCCTTGCGGATCGGTCGCCCCGGCGCCGCCGGATTTGCCGCTGTAGAGGTCGGTTTGCGGCGCGTTAGTCCAGACCACACCCAGGTTATAGGCTCCCGGCAGGCCATTCATCAGCGGACGGGTTTCGATCTCCATCGGCAGTAAAATGCCTTTGCTGCCCTTCGTCGACCCGCTCCAGGCGTGACTGCGCGCGGTAGCCTGCGGGTTTTGCTCCATCACCCCGCCTTTCAGGGTGACCGTCGGCGTCAGCTTGTACTCCAGGGTGGTGCCCCAGGTGTGGATGTTCCAGTTATTCCAGGTCAGCGAGTTGGCCGATTTCCCACCGCACTGGGTCAGTAGCTGAAAATCGCAGGGAATGATCTGGTCGAAAGTTTGCACCTTGTTCATCATGCCGATGCGCCAGGTCAGGCGACGGTCGTCAAAGCTGCGGGCAAAGGTCAGCCAGCCGAGGCGGGTGATCGACCCGCCGCCCCAACTCTCCTGCGACAGATCGTTGAAACTCACCCGCGGATCCTGCAGCCGTTTCGTGGTGAGGTTATCATCGTGGTTACGGTTGACGATGTTGCCTTCGAGACGCGCATCCGGTATGCCGGTCCAGCGCTCCAGATCCTGGGTAAAGGTCAGCGCCACCTGGTCAATATAGGCCAGGTGTTTATCATGGTCGTAACCGCCGCCGGCGTTGTAGGCCATCTCGTTAAGATACCCGAGATTATAATGAAAGCCGTTCTCTTCGAGGATCGGACGAATGCCCAGCATATCGCCCAGCAGCCCCTGCTGCCCGGCTTCGAACCCCAGCACGCTGCCGTTCCACGCCGGAGTTTCCGCGGCGCTCACGGCAGGCACCATTGCCGCCAGCGCCGCGCCGATCAAAAGCTGATTTATTTTTTTGTTATGCATTGTGATATCCACCGTGACTGAATAAAAACAAAGGGGATCCCCAGGCTATTTATTTACCTGTTTTCTTTTTTTAAAAAATGAATGGCAAAGGGCGTCCGCCGGTAATAAAACCGCGACGATGCCAGAGAAAACGTTAATTACAACCTATTGTTTTACATAACCATTTTTTCACCATTGAATTTTAGCCAAAAAAAAACCTAAGCACTTTCCGCCACGAATGACGAAAGTGCTTAGGTTTTGCCTGGGTTCAGTAGCAATCCTGAATTGATTGACCGCACATTATCACTTTATTCAACTCATGCCTACCAGCAATAGGCAGGCAAGTAATAATATGTGAAGCAAATAACAGTATGGTGTTTAATAGCGGGCGATGGCCGCCGCTATTTCAGCAGACGTTTGCAGGGCGCGAATTTCATTAAACAGGGTCAGCGCCTCACTATATTCCTTGCGTAAATAGCCTAACCATTGCTTAATTCTCGCCACATGATACAGACCGGTGTCGCCCTGCTTTTCCAGGCGGGTATATTTTTGCAACAGCTGAACCACCTGCGGCCACGGCATGCGCGGTTCGTTGTATTTGATCACCCGGCTGAGGTTCGGCACGTTGAGCGCCCCGCGGCCAATCATCACCGAATCGCAGCCGGTGACGGCCATACAATCCTGGGCGCTTTGCCAGTCCCAGATCTCGCCGTTGGCCACCACCGGAATGGTCAGACGCTGGCGGATCTCACCGATCGCCTGCCAGTTAATGCGTTCGGCTTTGTAGCCATCTTCTTTGGTGCGGCCGTGAACCACCAGCTCGCTGGCCCCGGCCTGCTGCACCGCATCGGCGATTTCGAAGCGCCGTTCGCCGCTGTCCCAGCCGAGTCGCACCTTGACGGTCACCGGCAGATGATCGGGAACCGCTTCGCGCATGGCTTTCGCACCGCGATAGATCAGCTCCGGATCTTTCAGCAGCGTCGCCCCGCCGCCGCTGCCGTTCACCAGCTTAGACGGACAGCCGCAGTTTAAATCCACCCCCCACGACCCCAGCTCCACCGCGCGGGCGGCGTTTTCCGCCAGCCACTCGGGATATTGTCCCAGCAGCTGGACGCGCACGCGGGTGCCGGACGGCGTGCGGCTCTGATGATGCAGTTCCGGGCACAGCCTGTAGAACGATTTTACCGGCAGCAGTTGATCCACCACGCGCAGAAATTCGGTGATGCACAGATCGTAATCGTTAACCTCGGTCAGCAGCTCGCGCACCAGCGAATCGAGCACGCCTTCCATCGGCGCCAGTAGAACACGCATATCGTTATCCGGAAAAAAAAGAGGCGCTATGGTAGCGCCTCCAGGCATTGGTGGAAAGCGCTCAATGCGTCCGGCCTGCCGTACGCCATTCCCCGTTCGGCGAATGCGGCAAAGCGAGGAGATAATCTCTATGCTTTACAGGAGTCTGCGGCGTCTCATGCCGCCTTTATTTGCCGCGCCTCGTTCAAAAAGGTAGCGTGGGACTCCATATACCCTAAGCTGCGAGCTGTCGGGTCCTGCCGGGAGAGGCTATTGTTCCCGTACGCTATCAGCGCTATGCGTAGAATTCATGATGTGATCGGTAGCACATTTTAGGGATTAATTGTATGATGAATGCACTTCATCAAGGGTTATTACCATGAGTAAATCGCTGACTATTATCTGGCAGTACCTGCGGGCCTTCGTCCTGATTTACGCCTGCTTATACGCCGGAATTTTTATCGCCGGACTGCTGCCCATCACTATCCCCGGCAGCATCATCGGCATGCTGATCCTTTTCGTGCTGCTGGCGCTGCAAATTATGCCGCCGCAGTGGGTCAATCCTGGCTGCAATATCCTGATCCGCTATATGGCGCTATTGTTCGTGCCCATCGGCGTCGGCGTGATGCAATACTGGGATCTGCTGCGCGCCCAGCTGGGGCCAGTCGTCATCTCCTGCGCCATCAGCACGCTGGTGGTGTTTGTGGTGGTGAGCTGGAGCTCTCACCTGGTGCATGGCGAACGTAAAGTGATTGGGCAAAAGGAAAAGAAAAATGATGCATGAAATCTGGTGGTCGCTGCCGCTAACCCTGATCGTCTTTTTTCTCGCCCGCAGGCTGGCCGCCCGCTTTAAGTTCCCGCTGCTCAACCCGCTGCTGGTGGCGATGGTAGTTATAATTCCGTTTCTGCTGCTGACCGGGATCTCCTATGAGCGTTATTTTGCCGGCAGCAAAGTCCTGAACGATCTGCTGCAGCCGGCGGTGGTCGCGCTGGCCTTTCCACTGTATGAGCAACTGCACCAGATCCGCGCGCGCTGGAAATCAATCATCACCATCTGCTTTATCGGCAGCTGCGTGGCGATGATCACCGGTACTACCGTCGCCCTGCTGATGGGCGCCACGCCGCAAATCGCCGCCTCTATTCTGCCTAAGTCAGTCACTACGCCAATTGCCATGGCGGTCAGCGGCAGCATCGGCGGTATTCCGGCTATCAGCGCCGTGTGCGTGATTTTTGTCGGCATCCTCGGCGCGGTATTCGGCCATACGCTGCTTAACCTGATGCGCATTCGCACCAAAGCGTCACGCGGCCTGTCAATGGGTACCGCCTCGCACGCCCTCGGCACTGCCCGCTGTGCGGAACTGGACTACCAGGAAGGGGCGTTTAGCTCGCTGGCGCTGGTGCTGTGCGGGATCATCACCTCGTTGATGGCACCGTTCTTATTTCCGCTGATCCTCGCGGTGGTGGGATAAATTGTGATTTAAATCACATTTTTTAATGCAACAAATCAAAGTTGCATAAACAATGAGATATTCATCACATATGAGACTGCTGGACGCCCGTACACTGGCTTCCCATTACATTGTTATGAGGCAACGCTATGCACTCACGTTTTCAAGCTGCTTTGACGACTCTGGCAGCAGACCTGCAGGCGGCCATCGCCCCGATGCTCGCCGACCCGCACTTCCCGGCGCTGCTCGAAGCCGATCAGGTGGCGACGCTGCAGCAGGCGACAGGTCTGGACGAAGACGCGCTGGCCTTTGCGCTACTGCCGCTTGCTGCCGCCTGCGCGCGCGCCGACCTTTCTCATTTTAACGTCGGGGCGATCGCCCGCGGCGTCAGCGGCCGCTGGTACTTTGGCGGCAATATGGAATTTCTCGGCGCGACCATGCAGCAGACCGTTCACGCCGAACAGAGCGCCATCAGCCACGCCTGGCTGCGCGGCGAGACCTCCCTGCGCGCTATTACGGTGAACTACACGCCGTGCGGCCATTGCCGTCAGTTTATGAACGAACTGAACAGCGGACTGGCGCTGCGCATTCATCTGCCGGGCCGCGAAGCGCATGCCCTGGAGCACTATCTGCCGGACGCCTTTGGTCCGAAAGATCTGGAGATCAAAACCCTGTTGATGGATGCACAGGACCATGGCTTCCCGGTGAGCGGCGATGCCCTGACCCAGGCAGCCATTCAGGCCGCCAACCGCTGCCATGCGCCCTACAGCCACTCGCCCTCCGGCGTGGCGCTGGAGTTGAAAGACGGCACCATTTTCAGCGGCAGCTATGCGGAAAACGCAGCGTTCAATCCGACGCTGCCGCCGCTGCAGGGGGCGCTGAATCTCCTGAGCCTCAACGGCTATGATTATCCCGCTATCCAGCGGGCAATCCTCGCGGAGAAAGCCGACGCGGCGCTGATCCAGTGGGATGCTACCGTCGCCACCCTGAAGGCGCTGGGCTGCCAGAATATCGAGCGCGTCCTGTTAGGTTGATCAGCCTGAGCAGATTGCCGGATGACGGTTTCGCCTTATCCGGCCGACCTGTTATACCGTGATGTTGTCGGGTGGCGCTACGCTTACCCGACCTACGGTTCGCGCCATGGCGAGCTGAAGATCTCTATGCCGGGTGTCGGCTCACGCCTTACCCGACCTGCGTTCGGCGATCTGTCTATATTGCTGAAAATCCCCGCAATCAAACGCGGGTTTCTTGCGCTTACCCGGCGGGTAAAGTAGCCTGAAGACTCCGTTGTCTATTATTGAGCCAAGTTCATGTTAAAGCGTGTGTTCTACAGCCTGTTAGTCCTGCTCGGCCTGCTGCTGTTGACCGTGCTGGGCCTTGACCGCTGGATGAGCTGGAAAACCGCGCCCTATATCTATGATGAGCTGCAGGACCTGCCCTACCGTCAGGTCGGCGTGGTGCTGGGCACCGCCAAATATTACCGCACCGGCGTCATCAATCAGTATTACCGCTACCGCATCCAGGGTGCGCTGAACGCCTACAACAGCGGCAAGGTCAACTATCTGCTGCTGAGCGGCGATAATGCTCTGCAAAGCTACAATGAACCGATGACCATGCGTCGGGACCTGATTAAAGGCGGCGTCGATCCCGCCGATATCGTGCTGGACTATGCCGGCTTCCGTACGCTCGACTCGATTGTCCGCACCCGCAAAGTGTTCGATACCAACGACTTCATTATCATCACCCAGCGCTTCCACTGCGAACGGGCGCTGTTTATCGCCCTGCATATGGGGATCCAGGCCCAGTGCTACGCGGTGCCGTCGCCGAAGGATATGTGGAGCGTGCGGCTGCGCGAGTTCGGCGCCCGCTTTGGCGCGCTGGCGGACCTCTATATCTTCAAACGGGAACCGCGCTTTCTCGGCCCTCTCATCCCGATTCCGGCTCAACAGCATGACGTACCGGATGACGCCCAGTCCTACCCGGCAGTCACTCCGGAGCAGCTGCTGGAACTGCAGAAAAACACAAAACCCGCCAATGAGTGATATAAGATGCATTAATCATGCGATGCCAAAACAATGCGTATTATAAGTAACGTTAATTGCATGAATGCTCTTTAATGAGTAATATTTCACTCATCATCCTTTTTGGAGGGCGCGATGGAAACATTAACGGTACAAGCCTTTCTCAATGCGGAGTGGCAAGACATTGCGTTGATAAAATTCCCCGGTAGTGAGCAAGGGGACTGGTTTACAACACAAATCGACTATCTTACCGATTACGCCATCGACTTTCTGGAACGCGATGACTTTCACGCCGTGTCGCTCAACCATCCCGTTTCGCTTTATTTTGAGGATCACGGAAATCCTGGATGGTTAAGATTTATAGACGATATCATTCCAGGCGGCGCCAGCCGACGTTACTGGGTTAACTTTTTAGATATCAGTGAACTTCCTCAGGGCCAGCAGAATTTCATCTTGCTCAAATTCGGCACGATGTCGCCAGTGGGAAATTTACGCATTAAAGACTCGGTGCCGGACTGGGATAGTCTGGCAAGCAGTAAAACGTTCTCTGTCACTGATGTCATGAATCGTGCCAGTGATTTTCTCGACTATGACCAGGAACGAGGAGCCGCAGCAGGAGGGGCTACATTATCCCTCTCTCTGGTTGCCGCGATTTGATATCAGAAGAGACGGTGATGGCCGGATAATGAGATTGGGAATGGAGTCAGTCTATTCTCTGTTACAAAAAGCGCCAGCGACGATACTTGATCATGAAACCACGCTGCGGATCCTGATCGAAAAGATCACATCCAGTAATATGGTAAGAGTACAGAATTATCGCTTTGATGTTCAAGGATTTATCATCGATTGGGTACGTCGAGACTTATTAAACATTATTTTTGGCAATAGTGATAACCATGGACGTAATACTGCATTTATGAAAGCAGATAATGAAATTATCCTTGCGCCAATCTACGATTTTGCACCAATGAAAGCCGACCCGGAAGGTATACCGCGCACGATGAAGTGGTCATTAGCCTGCGAATCAGGAGGCGAATATAACTTTGGCGCCATCGCACAAGCTTTGGCTGAATGGATCACCCCTGACACATTGCTTAATGCTTTAAGTGAAACCGCATCTCAACTCGTTGATTTACCATCCCGTCTTAAAGTACGCGGCGTTCCTGTTCAGATTCTGGAAATGCCATCAATTGGTTTTAAATTTATACCTGACAAACTCGCTCGCTGGGGGCTGTTATGAAGACCCTGAATAAAAAAGAAACAGAAATCCAAAATACCTTAGCCAGGCTGCGGGCGGATAACCCACCATCCCTACCCGCCACCGGGGTAACGGCTACGGAAAAAAAAGCTCGTTCAGAGATAAGCAGACAACGCGTCTCGGCTGGTTTAAAAAAAGTCAAAACGGTCGATCGTCAGGCGGTCATTCACGCCATTATCCATGACATCATGCTAGGCGCCATCAGCCAGGGAGAGGCCCTGAAAAAACTGAGAGTAGAAGTTCTGGGTTTACGCCAGGATGAATATGCCCGGCTAGTGGATGTCTCTCGTAAGACCTTATCTGATGTGGAAAATGATAAAGGCAATTATTCTGCCGAGATCATTAATAAAATCTATAAGCCGTTTGGCCTTGAAACAGGACTCGTCCCTATTTCTAAAACACTTATTTCTTCTCTATTTAAATAGTAAAAACCCGCGCCAGGCGCGGGTTTTTGATGCGTTCAATCTTATTTCTTACGGGCGTATTTCAGGGAGTCCAGCGCCACGGCGAAGATAATAATCGCCCCCTTAATAATGTACTGCCAGTAAGGGTTGACGCCGATATAGGTCAGGCCGTAGTTGATGACGGTGAAGATAATCACCCCTGTCACCACGCCGAATACGGTCCCTACCCCGCCGCTGAACGAAACGCCGCCCACCACGCAGGCGGCGATGGCGTCCAGTTCGTACATAAAGCCGAGGTTATTGGTCGCCGAGCCGATACGACCGGCTTCCAGCAGGCCGCCGAAGGCGTAGAACACCCCGGAGAGGGCATAGATCATCAGCAGGTTCAACGCCACGTTAACCCCGGAGACTTTCGCCGCTTCCGGGTTACCGCCGATAGCGAAGATGTTTTTACCAAAGCGCGTCTTGTTCCACAGGATCCAGACAAAGAAGACGGCAATCAGCGCGTAGAAGGTAATGTAGGACAGGCGGAACGAGCCCAGCGCCACAAACCCCTGGGCAAAATGGGAGAAGTGGCTGTCAAAACCGGAGATCGGCGACGCGCCCACGAAGTCGTAGTACAGCGAGTTAATGCCGTACACGATGATCATGGTCCCGAGGGTGGTAATAAACGGCGTCACGTTCAGATAGGCGATGACGATCCCGTTAATCAGGCCGATGACCGCCCCGATGGCGCACACCAGCAGGATCACCAACGGGATCGGCATGGTCGCCATATCCGGGAACACCTTGTTGGCATTATCCACCGCCTGCAGCATGGTGGCGGCAATCACCGCCGCCAGTCCCACCTGACGGCCGGCGGAGAGGTCGGTCCCCTGCGTGACGATAAGTCCGGCCACGCCCAGGGCAATAATAATACGCACCGAAGACTGAGTCAGGATATTACTCAGGTTGAGCAGACTTAAAAATGTCGGATCCTGGAAAATAATAATGGCCAACAGGACCAGAAGGACGACATATATCCCACCCTCTTTCAGGTAAGTGAGAAAACTCTTTTTATTTAACGCACTCATGTGAAGCCCCTGATCTTAAAGGTGCAATGACGCAAGACGCAGTATTTCGTTTTGCGTGGTGGTTTTAGTCTCTACAATGCCCGCGACAAGGCCATTGCTCATCACCAGAATGCGGTCGGTAATCCCCAGCAGTTCCGGCATTTCGGAAGAAATAATAATGATCCCTTTGTCTTTTTTAGCCAGCTCGGCAATCAGCTGATAGATTTCGAATTTGGCGCCGACGTCGATACCGCGCGTTGGCTCATCCAGCATCAGGATCTCCGGCTGGGTCAGCAGCCAGCGGCCTATAATGACCTTTTGCTGGTTACCACCGGAAAGCGAACCGATCTGCGTATGCTGGCCGGGGGTTTTAACGCGCATCGAGTCAATAACCCACTGGGTGTCGCTCTTCATTCGCGAGTTATCCAGCAAGCCGATGCTGTTTTTATATTTCTTAATATTGGAGATCAGCGAGTTAAAACCGATATCCAGATAGGCATAAATCCCGGTGGAGCGCCGCTCCTCGGTCACCAGTGCAAAACCGTGGTTAATCGCCTCGTTGGCGCTGTGGTTGTTGATCTTCTTACCGTGCAGGGTGATGGTGCCGCTGGCCTTCTCACGGATCCCGAACAGGGTCTCCACGATGTCGGTGCGTTTAGCGCCTACCAGGCCGGCGATACCGAGAATTTCGCCCTTATGCAGATCAAAGGAGACATCGCGAATGGAGGGTTGACGCAGCGAGGTGAGATTGCGCACCTGGAGGATCACTTCTCCCGGGGTATTTTCGCGATCCGGAAAACGCTGGTTGAGCGAGCGCCCGACCATCATGGCGATAATCTTGTCCATATCCAGCCCTTCCAGCGGCTGGGTGGCGATCCACTGGCCGTCGCGCAGGATGGTTATTTCATCGCACAGCTGGAAAATTTCTTCCATTTTATGCGAGATATAGACGATACCGCAGCCGCGATCTTTCAGCTTGCGGATGATCTTAAACAGATGGTTGACCTCTTTTTCCGTCAGCGATGACGTCGGCTCGTCCATGATGACGATTTTGGCGTCATAGGAAAACGCCTTAGCGATCTCAATCATCTGCATCTGGGATACCGATAAGGTACCGACGCGGGCGCGCGGGTCGATATCAATATCCAGCTCATCAAAAATGGCCTTGGTATCCCGGTACATTTTGTCCTGATCGACAAACATGCCTTTGGTGGGATAGCGTCCGAGCCACATGTTATCCATGACTGAACGCTGTAAAACCAGGTTTAATTCCTGATGCACCATCGATATACCGTTTTCCAGGGCTTCTTTCGCCGAATGGAAATCGATCTCTTTTCCCTGAAAAAGAATGCTACCGGAATCTTTTTGATAGATCCCAAAAAGGCATTTTAATAATGTCGATTTGCCGGCGCCGTTCTCACCCATTAACGCATGAATGGAGTGCGGACGAACCTTCAGGTTGACATTATCAAGAGCCTTGACGCCAGGAAACGATTTGTTGATGTTGGTCATTTCCAACAAATATTCGCCTGACCGTTCGCTATTATTGCTGACCATAGTTATACCTGGCTGCGTTCATGCACGCCCCGTCCGGCGCAATAACGCCAGCAGGAGTCTGGTTCTGTATCAGGAATAATCGGGCGTGGTTAAACCACGCCCGCAACTCACATCACGATTACTTGCCGGTAAACTGGCTCAGGTTGTCTTTATCGACGCCCACGTACGGTACGCGAACAATCTTGTTGTCAATTTTCCAGTTGGTGCCCGCCGCGGCTTCTTTACCTTCCGCGAGGTTTTTCGCCAGATCGAAGGTCGCTTTCGCCTGGTTGTTGGCATCGTTCAGCACGGTACCGGCCATCGCGCCGGATTTCACCAGCGCCAGCGCTTCTGGCAGGGCATCGACGCCAAACACCGGAATGCTGCTCTTGTTGTGCGCTTTCAGCGCTTCAACCGCGCCCATCGCCATGGCATCGTTGTTCGCGATCACTACTTCAATCTTGTTCGCATTCGGGCCGGAGAGCCAGGCGTCCATTTTGTCTTTCGCCTGCGCGGTATCCCACATGGCGGTATCCAGTTGCAGCTGCTGGGTCTTCAGACCTTTATCATTCAGCTCTTTGATAACGTAGGTGGTACGCGCTTCCGCATCCGGATGGCCCGGCTCGCCTTTCAGCAGGACGAACTGGATCTGACCGTCTTTATTCAGATCCCAGTTCGGGTTGGCTTTCCAGTGCTTGGCGATCAGATCGCCCTGAATAATCCCGGACTCTTTCGAATCGGTACCGACGTAATAAGCTTTGTCATAACTATCCAGCGCTTTGCGGGAAGGCTCTTTGTTGAAGAACACCACCGGAATATTCTGCCCGCGCGCTTTTTCAATCACCGTTCCCGCTGCCGCCGGGTCAACCAGGTTAATCGCCAGCGCCTTCACGCCTTTCGCCAACAGCACGTCAATCTGATCGTTTTGCTTCGACTGATCGTTCTGCGAGTCATTCATCAGCAGCTGGACGTCAGGCGCGGATTTGCCATCTTTTTCAATCGCCTTACGCACCACCGACATAAAGTTGTCGTCATATTTATAAATCGTCACGCCGATACGGGTATCTGCTGCGTGTGCGGCGGCGCCAAATAACAGACCAGCCATTACAGCAGACAGGGTAAACACCTTCTTATTCATGGAATCTCCGGTTTTATTATGCAGGGTCATTATTGTGAAAAAGTGCGGGCGGGGTTTGTTGCATTAGTGTTACCGCACAACGCATTTCACGACGAAAATTCGGTCTTCCGTGTCGGGTAACGCTCCAGAAAAATACGACTCTAAAACTCGTTTAACGCCTTGTTCCTACTTAAAAAAGTGAGGATAACCCATCACCTCGTGGTTCAGACTGGTAAACGCTGCCATCATAATCAGGCGAATGTTAATATACTGTGAATTTACTCACAAATTGAAAGCGGTTACATCCCATCACCGCTTCAGTTAGTGATCGGCCCCACAGTTTGCCGCTGGGCAACGGAATGACGGCGCACCAGCGTCGGCATAAAGCAGTGCGTTGCCTCGCGATCCAGCTTGCCGGCCGCCCCCAGCAGCGCCAGCTCGGTGGCCAGCTTTGCCATCGACATTACCGGATAGCGCACGGTAGTGAGTTGAGGATCGGTGTAACGGGAAATAGGAATATCATCAAAGCCAATCAGCGACAGATGCTGCGGCACGACAATGCCGTTGTCCTTCAGGGTCGTCAGCGCGCCGGCCGCCATGCTGTCGTTATAGGCGAATACCGCGGTGAGACCGAGATTACGCCCCAGCAGTTCGACCATCGCCGCCTCGCCGCCCTGCATATCCGGGGAGCCAGAACCGACCCAGCTGTCCGGGGCGATGATGCCCTGCTCCTGCAGCGCTTTGCTCCACCCTTCCCGGCGCATATCGTCATCTTCAATGCCGTGGTTTGAGGAGAGATAGCCGATGCGCTGGTGACCGTGATTGAGCAGCATGCGGGTGGCCATCAGCGCGCCGCTGACGTTGTCGAGCCCGACGCAGCGATGGGCAAAGCCTGGTACAATGCGGTTGATCAGCACCATTCCCGGGATATGTTGCATAAAGTCGCTCAGTTCATCATCGCTGAGCGCTTTCGAATGGACAATCAGCGCCGAGCAGCGCTGGCGGATCAGCACCTCGATGGCGTGGCGCTCTTTTTCCGCCTCGTGATAGCTGTTGCCGATCAGCACATACTTCTGATGCTGCTGGGCGACGGTATCCACCGCTTTCACCAGCGCGCCGAAGAAGGCGTCGGAGACGTCCATCACCACCACGCCGATGGTATCGCTCACCTGGGTGGCCAGCGCCTGGGCGTTGGCGTTGGGTCGGTAGCCCAGTTGGGTCACCGCTTTCATCACGGCGTCGCGCGTATCCGGACTCACCAGCGCGCTGTTGTTCAGCACCCGCGACACGGTGGCCACGGATACACCCGCCTGGCGGGCGACATCACGAATGGTGATCATACTCAGCGACCTTAAGAGAATTACAGCACGTCACATTCACCTCCTGTGCTCAGCAAGGAGGCTATTCTGGCAGCGACCCGCGGTCCGCTACGTGAGTGAGGTCACACGGCTGGAAACGTTTACATCCGTTTTGTTAATGATTGTGATCGAGATCGTTATCTGGATGTGTCTTTCAATGATGTGCCTGACGCACGCAGGGTTAACTGACGCCACAGCCATTCCACCGGCCCCTGGCGGAAGCGGCGCAGCCACAGCGATGAGACAAGGAGGTTAACGGCCCAGATGGGGGGAACAAAGGCCAGCAGCTGCAGACGATCGAAGCGCATAAACAGCCCGAGATGATAAAACAGGGTGGTGCAGATCAGGGTCTGCAACAGGTAGTTGGTCAGCGCCATGCGTCCGACGCAGGCGATAGCGCCCACCAGGCGGAAACGGCACAGCTGCGGCCAGTAGCCCCAGGCCAGCGAGGCATAGCCGATCGCCTGTAAGGGGGCGCTCAGTTCGCGCGGCGCCTGCAGCAAAAACGCGCACCAGCGATAGTCCCAGGCCAGATACCACTGGGCGAATATTGCCGGCAGATTTACCGCCATGCCGGCAACCACCAGCAGGGCACCCGTGCGCCGGTAGTGACGCAGACTGAACTGCCCTTTGAGCCAGCCGCTGCGCATTAGCGCCGCGCCCATCAGCATCATCCCCGCCAGCTGCCAGCCATACTGGGCGCCCAGCGCCAGCAGATTGTCCGATAGCATATCCGCCCGGTTGCTGACCGCCTCCATGCCGCCGTGCAGCTTCCAGTACTGCTCATACTGCAGGTTCGCCGCATCCGGCACCCAGGAGCGATTCGCCGCCGTCCCGGAGATGACTCCCAGCAGGACCAGCACCGCAATGCCGATGAGGTAGAGCACCACCCCGGTATTGAACAGCGATTTGACATGGTGCGCCTCACGCACCATGCGCCAGCTCACCAGCCCCACCAGGGCGTAGGCCAGCAGAATGTCGCCATCCCAGAAAAAAAGACCGTGAATGAAACCGAGCAGCGCCAGCAGCGTCAGCCGCGACTGGATCCAGCGCTTCCCTCGCGGGAGCAATAGCTGCAGACCGGCGCCAAACAGCAACGCGAACAGGGTGAGAAACTTCACCTGCGCCAGCAGGTCGAGGAGTGCCCACGTCCAGGCATCGCTGAGGGTCGCGCTTCCTGACCAGGCGGGATTGAGGTAAGCGGCCTTCGGCAAGCCGAAGGCGCTGATATTGAGAAGCAGGATACCGAGGATGGCGACGCCGCGGACAAAGTCCAGCGTGACATTTCTCTCCATGTACCCTGCTCCGTTTTAGTTGTGGTGACGTACTGCGCGCAGGAATTCCTGGCGGGTATTCTGGCTGGATTTAAACAGGCCGCCGAGAGAGGTGGTGGTGGTGGCGCTGGTCGCATCGCGAATGCCGCGCGCCTTCACGCAGTAATGCACCGCGTCAATGGATACCGCCACGTTGCTGGTGCCGAGCAGCGTCTGCAGCGCGATCAGGATCTGCTGGGTCAGACGCTCCTGGACCTGCGGACGCTGGGCGAAAAACTGCACGATGCGGTTGATTTTCGACAGGCCGATCACCGCATCTTTCGGGATATAGGCTACTGTCGCTTTACCATCGATGGTGACGAAATGGTGTTCGCAGGTGCTGGTCAGGGTGATATCGCGCACGGTCACCATTTCATCAACCTTCATTTTGTTTTCAATGACGGTGATTTTTGGGAAGCGGGAGTAATCCAGCCCGGAGAAGATCTCATCGACATACATTTTGGCGATGCGATGCGGGGTCTCCATCAGACTGTCATCACTCAGATCCAGATTCAGCAGTTGCATAATCTCGGTCATATGACCGGTAATCAAACGCTTGCGTGTTTCGTTATCAATTTCTTGTACTGGCGCACGCATCGGCGTCTCCAGCCCACGAGCGACCAGCGCTTCATGAACGAGGACGGCTTCTTTACTCAGTGATGACATTTGGGTTTCTCCTGCAGGTGTGGCGCTCTTTGCTTTTTCTGGGGGCAAAGTTTGTATTCATTGTGCGTGAGGTGGCGCACAGAATCCAGTAGCCGTAACGATAATTATTGAAATTGGCGCTGCCTTTTATTAGGGCCTGAAGCCGCGCCTCAGGCGCGGCGCCAAATCCTTATCGCCGAATCCGGAATGATCTAACCGCTGTACGCATCCATAAGCGCCATCGCTACACCGGCATGTTGGCTATAAGTTGCATTAATGATGCAGTAAGTTCTCAAAAGGAGAAAGTGAAAGTTACTCACCGGCTAATGAAATATCTGTATTATGAACGTTTACGCGCACCCCCCTTTCGAGGAGCCTTGCATGGAACTGCTTGAAGAGCATCGCTGTTTTGACGGTCGGCAACAACGCTGGCGTCATCACTCCCCTGTCCTGAACTGCGCCATGACGTTCAGCATTTTTTTACCGCCTGAGCGCGAAACGCCGCCGCCGGTACTGTACTGGCTGTCCGGGCTGACCTGTAACGACGAAAACTTTACCACCAAGGCGGGCGCCCAGCGCATTGCCGCTGAGCTGGGCATCGCGCTGGTGATGCCGGATACCAGCCCACGCGGTGATGAGGTCGCCAACGATGATGGATACGATCTGGGGCAAGGCGCCGGCTTCTACCTGAATGCCACCGAGGCGCCGTGGGCGGCGCACTATCGGATGTATGATTATCTGCGCGATGAACTGCCCGCGCTGATCCGTAGCGAGTTTAGCGTCGGCGAACGCTGCGCCATCAGCGGCCATTCGATGGGCGGTCACGGCGCGCTGGTGATGGCGCTCAAAAATCCGGGCCGCTACGCCAGCGTCTCCGCCTTCGCGCCGATCGTCAATCCCGGCCAGGTGCCGTGGGGCAAGAAAGCGTTTACCGCCTATCTGGGCGCGGATGAATCGACATGGCAGTCGTGGGACAGTTGCGCGCTGATGCAGGCCAGCCAGCCGGCTGACGCCGTGCCGACGCTGATCGACCAGGGCGATAACGATCCGTTCCTCGCCGGGCAATTACAGCCGGCCGTACTGGCGGAAACCGCCCGCCAGAAGGCCTGGCCGTTAACGCTGCGTATCCAGCCTGGCTACGACCACAGCTATTACTTCATTGCCTCGTTTATTGAAGACCATCTGCGCTTCCATGCGCAGCATCTCTTTGCCTAAACGCCAATGCGCCGCGAAGCAGCTTCGCGGCGCATGCTCAGGCCCGCAGGCCACGTTTTAGTGCCGACGATCAGAAGCGATAATCCACCGCCATAAAGTAGCGACGGCCCTCTTCGGTATAGCTGTAGTCGTCCCGGCTCAGATCTTTATCACCCACGTTCTGCACCCCGGAGCGCAGTTTCACGTTTTTGGTCACCTGCCATGCCGCGCCAACGTCAAACAGGGTGTAGCCGCCCGGCGTTTTGCCGGTGGCGCTTACCGCGCGTTGCTGGCCGGTATAGTTGGCCGTCACGTAGAAGGACCAGTCGTCCAGCGGTTTCCAGTCAAGCGTGCCGTTGGCGGTATGGAACGGCAGCGTCTGCAGCGGTTTGTCGGCGCCATTGCTCAGATCGCGGCCATCGTTGTAGGTGTAGTTCATCGTCAGCTTCCACTCATCGCCAAACGGGATCTTCACCTCCGTCTCCACCCCTTTGATGCGGGCTTTGTTGACGTTGAAATAGCGGAAGATCGGCACGCGCTTGCCGTTGACGGTTTTCCAGCCGACAAAGTTCGGGTAGCCCGGCGCTTCGCTGGCGCTGGAGGTGCGCAGAACATCGATCATATCGTCGACATTATTCTGGAAGGTGGTGATGCTGCCTTCAACATCCTGCAGCCAGCCCTCTTCCCCACGGTAGTAGAGACCGAGCTCGAAGCTTTCGCTAGTTTCCGGTTTCAGGTCCGGGTTACCGATGATGCTGCACGACCCGCGGCAGGAGTTGGTGGTCCAGTCGGGGTTAAGCTGCAGCAGCGACGGGGCTTTAAACGCCGTCGCCCAGCCGCCTTTGACGGTGACGGTATCGGTGGCGTTATACACCAGATAGGCGCGTGGGCTCCAGTGATCGCCATAGGTCTGATGGTCGTCCATACGAATGCCGGTGGTCAGCGCCAGCGGCTCGATGATGCGCCATTCATCTTCGATAAACAGGGCGTACTGACTGGCGGAGGTCGACTGGCCGCCACTGCTCAGGTTGACCGGATCTTTGAGTTTATCGTGGCGCCATTCGCCGCCGAAGGTCACCAGCTGGTTAATCATGTCCAGCGGCAGGACATACTTGCCGTCGATGGCATTGCTTTCCGAGGTGATGGTCCCGTTCTGCCCCGGATTTTTGTTATCCACCTTTTCGCCGTAGAACTTGAGCTCGCTGTTGCCCATATCCCAGCGGCCATTATGGCTCAGGGAGTAGTTCTCACGCTCAAGGCGGTTGCGGTCAAGGGAATCGGAATCACGATCCTGACGGTCAAAGCCATAGCCCGCCGTAAAATCATGGTTTTCGCCCGGCGTCCAGGCGAATTCAACATTGCCATCGCGGCTGGTGAAGCCCTCGATGCGCGGCGTCTCGCCGGTGGCGCTGCTGGAAGACTGCGGATCGTCCTTGGCGCGTTTTGCCAGGCTGCCGTAGGCCTTCATCCCGAGCACGCCGTCGATCAGCGGACCGCTGGTGAAGAACTGACCGTTCCAGGTATCGCCGCGATCGCGGTGTTCCTGAATGGTGGTATCGGCGCTCAGCGTCCCGGTCCATTTCTGGCCGATTTTTTTGGTAATAATGTTGACCACGCCGCCGAGCGCATCGGAGCCGTAAAGGGAGGACATCGGGCCGCGCACCACCTCGATACGTTCGATGGCATCCACCGGGATCCAGTTCAGGTCGAAGTCATTGTGGCGGAAGACGGCGTTGCGGGAGTTGATGCGTTTCCCGTCGACGAGGATCAGGGTATAGCTGCTGCTCAGACCGCGAATGCTGACGCCCTTGCGGTTATCCCCTTCGTTAGTGAGCTGGACCCCAGGGACATCGCGCAGTACGTCTTTCAGGTTCTGGACGGGCTTACGTTGTAAATCCTGCTGGGTGATGACGCTGATGCTCGCCGGCGCGTCTTTGACGCTCTGTTCAGTGGCCGAGGCGGTCACCACCAGCGTTTCTTCATTTACATCGGCGAGAGCCGGAAACGCCAATGATACGACGGACGCAGACAATCCCGCCCGGATAAAAGGGTTTAACCTGAACATTCCAAATCTCCATGAGGTGTACAACCAAACAAACAAAAAGGTGCTGCTCACACGCGCTGGCGGCCTGTCGCTCTGTCGGCGGCATGCTCGCGCTGTTTTCTCGTCGATGTGGCTGGTCGCCCAATGTCAGTCTGACCCAATGGCAGAGACGGGGAGTGGCTTCATCCGTAATGGGCGAAAATGATAAAGATAATGATTACGATTATCAATATAATTATGAAGAATTGTGTCAAGCTGTAACCGTGCGGACATAAAAAAAGCCCTCTTTTCAGAGGGCTTTTATCGCACAATCGCGAAGATTAACGCTTAAAGCGGTCCGGGAAGGTCATTTCGCTGTAGCGAACAAAGCGGGTGCCTTTCGCCAGCTTGTAACCAAACCAGATGACGAGGAACAGCGGAATACCGATGTAGGTCGCCGCCACGCCGCCCCAGTCAATGGTGTCCTTGAGGAACGCTTCGTAGTTCTGTCCGAGGGTGATGATCAGGCACAGCACGAAGGCGAAGATCGGCCCCAGCGGGAAGAACCCGGAACGATACGGCAGATTATTAATATCGTTACCCTGCATGACGTAGCCGCGACGGAAACGATAGTGGCTGATCGCAATACCCAGCCAGGCGATAAAGCCGGTCATCCCGGAGGTGTTCAGCAGCCACAGGTACACCGTCTGGTTGCCGAACATGGACGTCAGGAAGCACAGCGCCGCGATAACAGTGGTCGCGTACAGCGCGTTGCGCGGCACGCCGCCACGCGACAGCTTCGAGAAAATACGCGGCGCTTTGCCGTCGCAGGCCAGGGTGTACAGCATACGCGTGGAAGCGTACATCCCGGAGTTACCGGCCGACAGAACGGCAGTCAGGATAACCGCGTTCATGATCGCCGCCGCCGACAGCAGACCAGCATGCTGGAAGACCAGCGTGAACGGGCTGACGGAGATATCCTTCACGTCGTTGCGCAGCAGGCTCGGGTCGGTGTACGGAATGATCAAGCTGATAATCAGAATGGCGAAAACGTAGAACAGCAGGATACGCCAGAAGACCTGGCGCACCGCGCGCGGGATGTTCTTCTCCGGATCCTCAGACTCACCGGCCGCGATGCCGATAAGCTCAGTGCCCTGGAAGGAGAAGCCGACAATCATCGCCACGCCGATCATCGCCGAGAAACCACCGGCGAATGGCGCATCAGCGATCCCCCAGTTGCTCCAGCCAGTGGGCTGCGACCCTTTGAAGATGCCGACAATCATCATCACGCCGACAATAATAAAGATAATGACGGTGGCGACTTTGATCAGCGAGAACCAGTATTCCGCCTCGCCAAAGCCGCGCACCGAGATCCAGTTCAGCAGGAACATAATGCCAAGGAACAAGGCGCTCCAGATCCAGCCCGGGGTATCAGGGAACCAGTAGCTCATCACCAGTTGCGAAGCCACGAGGTCAACGGCGATCGTCACCGCCCAGTTGTACCAGTAGTTCCAGCCCAGCGCGAAGCCGAAGCCTTCTTCAACATAATTCTGGCCGTAGGTGGCGAAGGAACCGGACACCGGCATAAACGCCGCCAGCTCGCCCAGGCTGGTCATCAGGAAATAGACCATCAAACCGATCAGAATATAAGACAGCAGCGCCCCGCCGGGACCTGCTTGCGAAATGGTTGCGCCAGAGGCAACAAAAAGACCCGTACCGATGGAACCGCCAATGGCGATCATGGTCAAGTGGCGCGCCTTCAGTTCACGACGTAGCGTGGGCGCTTCTGTGGTTTTAGTTTCCGAAACCATGTGATAATGCTATCCATCCAAAAAATGAGGCGCGATTGTAGCAGACGATCGGGGTTCCATCCGGTACAAATGCAAAGTTATAAGAGAGCTTCATGATCGCCCGCAAATTATTAGTAAAGCACTAACCTGCGGAATTGCCAGCGAATTCCCCCCGTTATGAGGCGTAAAAACCGGGTGCTACACCTGGCAATATTGCAGAAAACGTTGTAATGCTTTGGAAATATGCTTCTGCCGATGATGGATCCGCCACAGCGTGCGCGTCAGCCGGGGCAATGGCACTTTCAGCTCCGCCAGCGTGCCCGAGGCCAGCTGTTCGGCAATCACCCGGCGCGATAAACAGCTGATGCCCAGGCCATGCCGGACGGCGTGCTTGATCGCCTCCGAATTGCCCAGTTCCATGCCCATATGAAACGCCGGCAGATGCGACAGCAGTACATAATCGACAATCTCCCGGGTACCGGACCCATGCTCGCGCAGGATCCACGGCGCCTCAGCCAGTTGCTGCAGGGTCACCTCCCCCGCCAGCAGCGGCGAATCAGGCGCAGCAAACACCACCAGCTCATCTTCCAGCCACGGCTCGGCAATGATGTCGGCGGCATGGCACGGCCCCTCAATCAGACCGAAATCCACCCGCAGGTCGGCGACGGCGTTGATCACATCCAGGCTGTTGCCGACGCTCAATTCCACCGGCAGTTCCGGGAAGTCATGGCGATAACGGGCGATGATCTCCGGCATAATATAGTTGCCGATGGTGCTGCTGGCGTAGACCCGGATCGCCCCGTTATCGCCGCGAAACAGCTGTTCGATCTCCAGCGCCCGCTCCAGCAGCGCCAGCGCACGCGGGTACAGCAGCCGTCCGTGCTCATTCACCACCAGTCGTTTACCGACGCGGTCAAACAGCTGCACGCCGAGCTGCCCTTCCAGATCGGTCAGCGCGGCGCTGACCGCAGATTGCGAAAGCGCCAGCATCTGTGACGCCTGAGTGGTTGACCCACTCTTATGGACTTCGGCGAACACTTCCAACTGCCGCAGCGTAATATGCATAACCCACCCGTTTAGTAATCCAACCTGAATAACCTTCCTTACTATGGTGACACAAATCGAGGCGGCTGAAGGAAGGAAAATCCGCTTATGTCACAAAATCATCGTCTTGCCGGGAAACCACCCCGCTTTCGCCGCATCGCTCCCCTGCCCCCCTTGTCAGCGACGATGCGGTCCTTAACCACTTATTACGATTGATTATAAACATATAATCAATTTTATATTTAACCGCGCGCGGCGTAACCTTTAGGCAGACAAAGGAGAAGGTTATGACAGCACTCACTTTACCCACCAAACATCGTTCCCTGTGGCATTTTGTCCCAGGCCTGGCGCTGACCGCCGCGCTGACCGGCGCCGCCCTGTGGGCCGGGAGTTTCCCGGCCATCGCCGGCGCAGGCTTTAGCGCCCTGACCCTCGCTATCCTGTTCGGAATGGTCGTCGGCAACACGGTCTACCCGAAAATCTGGCAGCCCTGCGACGGCGGGGTGATCTTCGCCAAGCAGCACCTGCTGCGCCTGGGGATCATCCTCTACGGCTTCCGCCTGACGTTCGCCCAGATTGCCGACGTCGGCGTGAGCGGTATTTTGATTGACGTTCTGACGCTCTCCAGTACCTTTTTCATCGCCTGCTTCCTTGGCCAGAAAGTGTTTGGTCTCGACAAACACACCAGCTGGCTGATCGGCGCCGGCAGCAGCATCTGCGGCGCGGCGGCTGTGCTCGCCACCGAGCCGGTGGTCAAAGCCGAAGCCAGTAAAGTGACGGTCGCCGTCGCCACGGTGGTTATCTTCGGTACCATCGCCATCTTCCTCTACCCGGCGATGTACCCGCTGCTGGCGCACTGGTTTACTCCGGAGACCTACGGGATCTATATGGGTTCCACCATGCATGAAGTGGCGCAGGTGGTTGCCGCCGGCCATGCGGTCAGCCCGGACGCCGAGAACGCGGCGGTTATCGCCAAAATGCTGCGCGTCATGATGCTGGCTCCGTTCCTGCTGTTCCTGGCGGCGCGTGTTAAACAGCTGACCCCGGCAGGCAACGGCGAGAAAAGCAAAATCACCATTCCGTGGTTCGCGATTATGTTCATCCTGGTGGCGGTGTTTAACTCCTTCCATCTGCTGCCGAAAGCCGTGGTGGATATGCTGGTGACGCTGGATACCGTTCTGCTGGCGATGGCAATGGCCGCCCTCGGGGTCACCACTCACGTCAGCGCGCTGAAAAAAGCCGGGGCGAAACCGCTGCTGATGGCGCTGATGCTGTTCGTCTGGTTGATTGTCGGCGGCGGGGTCATTAACGTCGCTATCCACAGCCTGATGGCATAAAGCACTACATCTTTCTCCAGTTAAGCCGCTATCATTACCCACCCCCCAGCGGCTTTAACTGGAGTTTTTTTATGAAATACGTAGGAGCGCACGTGAGCGCCTCAGGTGGACTGGCCAATGCCGCCATTCGCGCCGCCGAAATCGAAGCAACCGCCTTCGCCCTCTTCACCAAAAACCAGCGCCAGTGGCGCGCCGCGCCGCTCAGCGACGAAACCATCGCCGAATTCAAAGCCGCCTGCGAAAAGTATCACTTTGGCCCCGGGCAGATCCTGCCGCACGACAGCTACCTGATTAACCTCGGCCATCCGGTGGAAGAGGCGCTGGAAAAATCCCGTGATGCCTTCATTGATGAGATGACCCGCTGCCAGCAGCTGGGGCTGACGCTGCTCAACTTCCACCCCGGCAGTCATCTGCAGCAGATCCCGGAGGAGGCGTGCCTGGCGCGCATCGCCGAATCGATCAATATCGCGCTGGCGAAGACCGAAGGCGTCACCGCGGTGATCGAAAACACCGCCGGCCAGGGCAGCAACCTCGGCTTTAAGTTCGAGCACCTCGCGGCGATTATCGACGGCGTGGAAGATAAATCCCGCGTCGGCGTCTGCATCGATACCTGCCACGCGTTCGCTGCCGGCTATGACCTGCGCAGCGCCGAAGCCTGCGAGAAGACCTTTGCCGACTTCGAGCGTATCGTCGGCTTCCAGTATCTGCGCGGCATGCACCTGAATGATGCCAAGAGTACGTTTGGCAGCCGCGTTGACCGTCACCATAGCCTTGGCGAAGGCAACATTGGCCACGACTGCTTCCGCTGGATCATGCAGGACAGCCGCTTCGACGGCATTCCACTGATTCTGGAAACCATCAACCCGGATATCTGGGCGGAAGAGATTGCCTGGCTGCGGGCGCAGCAGATCGCCGAAGTGGCGTAAAACAGAGACAAAAAAAGGGCCGAACAATCGGCCCTTTTTTATTACGGTAAGATTATGCCGCTTTTTCGACGTCCACTACCTGCGCTTCCGGGCGTTTCAGCACCGCGTAGGAGAGGCCCGCCACCAGCGTCCCGGCAACAATCGCCAGCAGGTAGCCCAGCACCGGCGTAATCGCTCCCGGGATCAGCAGGACAAACAGACCGCCGTGCGGCGCCATCAGTTTTGCGCCAATCGCCATCGAGATAGCGCCGGTTACCGCGCCGCCGACGATGCAGCAAGGCAGCACGCGCATCGGGTCACGGGCGGCAAAAGGAATCGCCCCTTCAGAGATAAAGCACAGGCCGAGAACCAGCGCGGCTTTCCCCCCTTCACGCTGCCCTTTGTCGAACTTATTGCGGGCAACCAGCGTCGCGATACCCATCGCCAGCGGAGGCACCATACCGGCCGCCATGATCGCCGCCATCGGCGCGTAGGTCTGGGTACTCAGCAGGCCCACGCCAAAGGCATAAGCCGCTTTATTCACTGGCCCGCCCATGTCGGTACACATCATCGCGCCGAGGATTGCGCCCAGCAGAACCGCGTTCGCGGTGCCCATGGTTTGCAGCCAGTGGGTCAGCCAGGCGAGAATACCGGCTACCGGTTTACCGATCAGGTAGATCATCGCCAGACCCACGATCAGGCTGGAGACCAGCGGAATGATCAGGATTGGCTTCAACGCTTCCATACTCTGCGGCAGTTTCAGCTTCGTGCTGATGGCTTTCGCCACGTAACCGGCAAGGAAACCAGCGATGATCCCGCCGATAAAGCCGGAGCCGCCGCTGACCGCCAGCATACCGCCGATAAGACCCGGGGTCAGGCCCGGACGGTCGGCAATGGAGAAGGCGATAAAGCCTGCCAGCACCGGTACCATCAGCGCGAAGGCCGAGCCGCCGCCGATCTGCATCAGCGCCGCCGCCAGGGTGTCTTTCACTTCAAACGCTTTGATCCCGAAGGCAAAGGAGAGCGCAATACACAGGCCCCCGGCCACCACCATCGGCAGCATGTAGGAGACGCCGGTCAGCAGGTGGCGGTAGGCGCCCGCCGACTCTTTTTTCCCTTCGCCAGCAGCCTGAGGTTTACCGGACGGCTGGTACGGTTTGGCTTCGGCCACCGCTTTATCCAGCTCCTGGGCGGTTTTCTTCAGCGCCAGACCGGTGGTGGTGCGATACATTGGCTTACCGGCGAATTTCGCCAGGTCCACCTCGATATCGGCAGCGACGATCACCAGATCCGCCTCGGCCACCTCTTCCGGGGTGATGGCATTGCCAGCCCCGACGGAGCCGCGGGTTTCCACCTTCACCCACCAGCCGCGTTTTTTGGCTTCGGTTTCGATGGCTTCTGCCGCCATAAAGGTATGAGCAACGCCGGTCGGGCAGGCCGTGACCGCGACAATACGTTTCGGTCCGCCGGTAGCCGCCGGGACTGCCGCAGCGGCAGGGGCCGCGTACGGCGTTGCGTGACCTTTGGCTTCGCTGAGGAACAGCTCCGGGTGCGCCACGGCGCGATTAATATCGCCGAGGTAGACCTGTTTGCCGTTCAGCGCGCTGTCGGTGGGCAGCGCCGCGCCCAGCACAATCACCAGTTCGGCGTCGTTCGGGTTATCAATCAGTTCAAGGTGCGCTTTAGGCGCTGCCGCTCCCAGCAGGGTTTTCGCCATATAGGCGCGCGCCTGTCCGAGTCCGGCATCAATAATCAGCAGCGTTTTCATTATGCCTCTCCTGCTGTCAATTAAAGGGTTGTAAGTCGACGCGCGCCATCATCGCGGCCAACTGGGTACGGTCGGTAATACCCACGTTGCTCTGGCTGACGGCCAGGGCAGCGACGGCAGTCGCCAGGCGCAGGGTATGCTCGCTGGATTCACGCATCAGCAGGCCGTAAATCAGGCCGCCAACCATCGAATCGCCGGCGCCGACGGTGCTGACCACTTCCACTGAAGGCGGTTTGGCAATCCACTCACCGGAGGCGTTCACCCACAGCGCGCCCTCTTCACCCAGGGAAATCACCACGTGGGCGATACCCTGCTCGCGCAGCGCATGGGCGGCTTCGATAACATCTTTCATCTCCGGCAGCTTACGCCCGGCCCAGATTTCCAGCTCGCGACGGTTCGGTTTCACCAGCCATGGCGCCGCTTTCAGTCCGGCAACCAGCGCTTCGCGGCTGCTGTCGAAAATAATGCATGGGCACTGGCTGCGCAGACGGGTCATCCAGTCGGTGAAGGCCTCCGGGCTGACGCCGGACGGCAGGCTGCCGCTGACGCAGACCATATCGAACTGCCCGAGCCAGCTCAGGGAGTCGTTGACGAAGCGTTCCCAGTCGCCCGGGGTGACTTCAAAGCCGGAGAAGTTGAAATCCGTCACTTCGCCATCTTTTTCCGTCAGCTTAACGTTGATGCGGGTCCTACCCTGCACCACCTGGAAACGGTTGGCGATCCCCAGCTCGCTGAACAGCTGCTGAAAGCCATCCTGGTTGTCTTTGCCCAGGAAGCCGCCGACGGTGACATCAATGCCGAGATCTTTCAGCACTTTCGCCACGTTGATGCCTTTCCCGGCGGCATGCAGGCCGGTGGTGCGCACCAGGTTCACTTCACCGCGTTCAATCTCCGGGGTGAACCCCACCAGATCGTACGCCGGGTTTAACGTAATCGTTGCTACACGTCTGCTCATTTATGCGCCCTCCCCAAGGCCTGCGGCGATCGCTTCGCCAATCGCATCCAGCGCTTGTTGCGCATCCTCACCCTGCGCGGTGAAACGCAGACGGTGACCTTTTTTCACACCCAGCGCCACGACCTTCATCAGGCTGCGACCGTTGGCCGGCTTGCCGGAACCGTCGAGGTTGGTGACGGTGATGTCGCTGGAGAATTGTTTAATCGTATTGACCAGCATGGTGCCCGGTCGGGCATGCAGGCCGTGCTCATTGCGCACCACGAATTCGGCGCTCAGCACGTCTTCCGCAATGGCATCGTCGCTGGTCAGCAGCGCCAGCACGGTGGCGGCGTCGGCTTTCAGCAAACGGTCAGCTTTCTTATCCAGCAGCAGCTTGCTCAGGCGGTTCAGCACCGCAGTCGGCTGCTCATCGGCCATCGCCACCGTGACCAGCAGGGAAACCGGCTGGTCGTCGCGGGTAAAGGCATTAGCCGCGCGGCTGACTGCCACGGCGCTGCGCAGATTGCCTTCCGCACTGTCGTTCAGCCAGACGCCCTGACCGAGGTTCAGCGGCGTATCGTTGATAGCGTGGCTTACGAATGCCGTGTCAGCGGCACCCACTTCTTTCAGTCGCGCCGCGTTCAGCGCCTGCAGGGTCAGCAGATCGCTGGCCGCCACGTCGAGGCTGAGGGTCTCGTTGTCCAGCTTCAGCGCTTCGCTCTGTTTTTCCCCCATCAGCAGCGCACGCAGCTCTTCCGCGGTGGTGGCGGACTGCAGCTGCGCGGCTACCGCGTCATCGCTTAGCACATGGGTCAGCTGACGCAGCAGGCCAAGGTGTTCATCTGAGCTGGCGGCAATCCCGATCGCCACATAGGCGGTCTGCCCTTCGCCCCAGGTGACGCCCTGCGGGAACTGAAATACCTGGACGCCGGTCTTCAGCACCTGGTCACGGGTGTCCGTCGTGCCGTGCGGGATCGCAATCCCGTTGCCGAGGAAGGTCGAGGTCTGCTGCTCGCGAGCCAGCATACCGTTCACGTAGCCATCAGCCACGTTGCCGGCGCTGACCAGCGCGGCGGCGACCTGCCGGATGGCCTCTTCTTTATTACCGGCCTGCTGGCCGGGATGAATATCCTGCACAGATAACTGGAACATGGTTCTCCTCTCTTGCTGAATTGAATCGTTTCAGCTAACTTGAGAAAAAAGGCGCCATCTGACGGGGAACGGATTGTCGAATGACGCTGAAACGTTTCAAGAATTTTGTACCTTTCTTGCTCAACGCGCAAGGTACGTCAGCGACTTGATTGCAGAACTTAGAGGTACTGCACACTTTTGCTGAAGCCTTTGCTATCGACCACCGCAAACGTCAGCTTTTTGCTGAACATTGTATTTTGAAACGCCTTTTTAATTATTCGTGCCATACTACTGTTCATTTTCAGCCAGCAGGCGTAAACTCCGCGCCGTCTCCTGAAACTACAGAAAACCGAACATGCAAAACCGTAGCGCCGCTCTTCCCCGACGCGGGTTCGATGTAACCTCTTCAGCATTCTTGATCGTCGCCTTTCTGACAGGCATTGCCGGGGCGTTGCAAACCCCAACCCTGAGCCTCTTTTTGACCAACGAAGTGCACGTCCGCCCGGCGATGGTCGGCTTCTTTTTTACTGGTAGCGCCGTCATTGGCATTCTGGTCAGCCAGTTCCTCGCTGGCCGCTCCGACCGCCGGGGCGATCGCAAACAGCTGATTGTCGTCTGCTGCCTGCTGGGGGTGCTGGCCTGCCTGCTGTTTGCCTGGAACCGGAACTACTTCATTTTGCTGTTTATCGGCGTCTTCCTCAGTAGCTTTGGCTCGACCGCCAACCCGCAGATGTTCGCCCTCGCGCGCGAGCACGCCGACAAGACCGGTCGCGAAGCGGTGATGTTCAGCTCCATTTTGCGCGCCCAGGTCTCCCTGGCATGGGTGATTGGTCCCCCGCTGGCCTACGCCCTGGCGATGGGGTTTGGTTTTACCGCAATGTATCTCAGCGCTGCGGCGGCGTTTATCGTCTGCGGGATCATGGTCTGGCTGTTCTTACCCAGCATGCATAAAGCGGCGGCGGTGGCGACGGGCCGGCTGGAAGCCCCGCGCACGCACCGCCGCGATGCGCTGCTGCTGTTTAGCATCTGCACGCTGATGTGGGGCACCGCGGCCGGACTGGAAATTCCTACCATGCTGATTGCCGGTTATTATGCCCGGCGCTTTGGTAAACGCTTTCTGATGCGCCTTTCGGCAGTGGCCGGTGTGTTGTTTTACGTGGGCATGTTGACGGTGCATACGCCGGCGCTGCTGCTGGCGATGCAGGTGCTGAACGCCGTCTATATCGGGATCCTCGCCGGGATCGGCATGCTCTATTTCCAGGATCTGATGCCGGGGCAAGCGGGCGCGGCCACTACCCTCTACACCAATACCACCCGCGTCGGCTGGATCATCGCCGGTTCACTGGCGGGGGTAGTAGCGGAGATCTGGAGCTATCACGCGGTGTTCTGGATAGCGCTGGTCATGGGTATCACCGCTCAGGTCTGCCTGTGGCGGATCAGGGACGTGTAGGCAAGACGGCCCGGCCTCGACCGGGCCATCCTGATTAATGATCCAGATAGAGGTAATGCAGCCAGCTGGTCATTCGTAGCAGGACTTTGCGCATAATCGACACATGGGCAAAATAATCGGTATAAACCGCCGCCTGCGCACTGACCCCGTCCGGTAAATGTTCCACTTCCGGGTGGGGATCGAGGTCGATCAGCACATAGATGCCCTCTTTTCCTGCCCCGGCGCTCAGCCCCTGCAGCGCACCGCTGGCCTGATAGCTGCCATCCGGGATCGCCGGCAGCACCCGCGATACCTTACCGCTATAGACGCTGCCCGGCAGACCATTAAACACCACCTCCGCGCTATCCCCGGCCGTCAGACGCAGAACCGAGTTCTGGCGGAATACCGCCACCACCTGGCGCTTTTGCTGGGGAATAAACACCAGCACCGGCTTGAAGGGCAGACGTACCGCGGTCATCCCCGGCCGCGCCAATAGCTGGGTAACGTAGCCATCGCTCGGCGCACGAACCACAGTTTGCGCCAGATTATACTCCGCCTCGAGGATCTGCGATTTCAGACTGGCAATGTTGGCATCAAGCCCGTTATAGCGGCCAGACACCTGCTCTCTGGCGTTTTGTAATTGCGCTTTCGCCGCCTGCAATACCGCCGTCTGGATCTGCACCTGCTGCCTGGCGTGAGTCACATCCTGTTCCGAGAAAGGATTGACTGGCATGGCCGCCCCCTGGGCATAACGCTGGTAGTCACGGGTAACGCGATCGTACTCGGCCTGCGCCTGCTGCACTCTGGCGCTGGCATCGTCAATGGTCGCCTGCTTCGCCCGCAGCGTCGCCTCCTCGGCCGCCAGATCGGCCTGCAGTTTGTTCAACCGCGCGCGGTAGCGGGTGTCATCGATGCGGAACAGCAGTTCGCCCTTCTTCATTAACACGTTGGTTTTAGTCGTAACCTCAACCACCTCGCCTGAGACCTGAGGCACCATCGGAATAGAAACGACAATTTTTTGCGCCCGCAGCGTATAGGGATGGTTATAGTTCATCGTTAATATTAACGCGCCTACGACCACTATTCCGCCTAATATGGCAGTGGGTATTGTCCATTTATTTACTGGAATGCGAAATATCTTAAAAACGCCCCAGGCGATGGCGACATAGCAAAGGATAATTAACAGATCCATATTATTTCTCGTTATTCCCCGCTGACGCTTGCTGGCTGTTTTTTAACGCCGCTTCGAGTAATGCGATACGTTGCTCCAGTTCCTCGCGTTGCAGACTATCCTCGGTCTGCGAAGCCATCCCCCACCCGCGGTCAGGGCGGTACAAGGTGGCCCAGATCCACAGAAAAGGCCAGATAGCATGCAGGGTAAACAGGCTTATCCAGCCCGCCACATGAATCGCGTCCTGATGGGGGTGCTGCCGTTTTTGCGCGATATGATAGGGAATATCGTGGATAATAATCACTCCATAAAATAATATGAGAAAAACCAGTATTAATACAAACAAAGCAAAATAATTAAGCAGCATGGTGCATATACACTCAGTAAGCCAGCGGGAAGATCGTTATTTTTAATGACGTCGAGGACCACAAAAGAAGCGATAAAACGCACAATTTTCCTTAAATAACGGACTGTTCAACGCAAAAGCCATCATACGTTTAGCGGATCAATAAATCACATGGCAATTCCGCCAAACTGGTATATCATTTTTGATATACAACAGATATCAGGCAGCGATAAGATGTTGAAAGACTTTAAAATGGATGAGCTGAGGGTCATCTGCGCTATCGCCGAAACCGCCAGCGTGAGCCGGGCGGCCCAGCGCCTGAATATGCCCCAGTCTAACGTCTCACGGACGCTGACCAGCGTGGAGCGGAAAGTCGGTCTGGCCATTTTCCTGCGCGCCGCCCGAGAACTGGTGCGCACCGAGTTCGGCGAGCAGTTTATTCACGCCAGCCGCGCCGTCCTTGAGCAACATGAGCAGCTTATCAACCTCGCCGACCGTTATAAGAACACGCTGCAGGGCGTGGTCACCCTTGGGGCGCCCATTGGCATCCACCAGTTTCTCGGGCGCTATATTCTGCCGGCACTGAGAAAAACCCTGCCAGAGCTGCAGATCAATCTGGTCACCCGCAACGCCAGCGAGCGGGAACAGAAATACGGCGCCATTTTTAATAGCGACTGCGATCTGCTGATAAGCCCCTTTAAGCCACAGAATGAAAATCTCATCGCCCGCCCCTTTACCCGCTTTCGCACCGGCGTCTTCGCCTCTCCGGACTATCTGGCGCAACATCCTATCGCCGAGCCGGAGGCGCTGGTGGATCATGAGTGCATTACCCTGCGCATGCTGGGCGGCAGCGACAATATCTGGACCTTCAAAAGCAAAAACGGCGAACCGCTTAATCTCACGGTAAAGGGGGGATTCGTTTGCGATAACACACTACCGGCGGTGGAGCTGGCGAAGCTGGGGATGGGGATCGTCTATGCGCCCTACTATTCACTCGCCACCGAGCTGGCTGCGGGACAGCTGGTTCCCTGTCTGAAAAAGGAGCGCTGTATCGACCTGCAGGCCTGGCTTATCTTCCAGCGGCGGGACATTCTCCCCCTGCGCGTACAGGCGCTACTCGACGGCCTCAGCGCCCATATCAAAAACCTGTCTCATCTGCTGCTTTAAGCTCAGGGCGCGGTGGCCAGCTCAAGATCCAGCAGCCAGGTGATGGCGTCATCGCGGTGGGTGAAGCACATCTCGGGCGAGGGCTGCAGGCTGGCGCACACCTTCGGGCGCAGAGGGGAGCCGAAAATCAGGCACAAGTTGTGCTCGGAAAGCTGAATACAGCGGGTATTGGCGGGCTTGCCCTGCGGCATTCCGGGTATTGGCGATGATATAGAGGGAGCGATGCAACATGCGCCACAATCGGTACGACATTCCACAACCCAGCTCCCAAACGCTCATTTTGTGCCACAGCCTAAACGTTTTGCCAGAAGATAGCAAAACTCGCGAATTCCGCTTGCCTGAAGGCGCGGGCGCGAGTAGTTTTACGCGATATTTTTGACTCGTTAAGTGACAGGATTACTGCAATGCCAAGAGCGAATGAAATTAAAAAAGGTATGGTGCTGAATTACAACGGCAAGCTGCTGATTGTGAAAAATATTGATATTCAGTCACCCAGCGCCCGTGGTGCTGCGACACTGTATAAAATGCGCTTCTCCGATGTGCGTACCGGCCTGAAAGTGGAAGAGCGCTTCAAAGGTGACGATATCGTCGATACCGTGACCCTGACCCGCCGTTTCGTTGACTTCTCCTATGTCGATGGCAACGAATACGTGTTCATGGATAAAGAAGACTATACCCCTTACACCTTTACCAAAGAGCAGATCGAAGAAGAGCTGCAGTTTATTCCGGAAGGCGGGATGCCGGATATGCAGGTGCTGACCTGGGACGGCCAGCTGCTGGCCCTGGAGCTGCCGCAGACTGTTGACCTGGAAATTATCGAAACCGCGCCGGGTATTAAAGGGGCGTCCGCCAGCTCCCGCACCAAGCCAGCCACCATGAGCACCGGCCTGGTGATTCAGGTGCCGGAATACCTGACTACCGGTGAGAAAATTCGCATTCATATCGAAGAGTGCCGCTATATGGGCCGCGCGGATTAATCCTCTGTGACGCCCCGACAGTAAAAAGGGACAGCCGCTGGCTGTCCCTTTTTATTTGGCGACGGTACACCCCTGTTGCCGGGTAATATCCATTCAACACGGTTCCCGTATTTGTGCCGGATGGCGGCTGACGCCTTATCCGGCCTACGTACGACCTGTCGTTAATTTATTCACTATTCTTGCTGAAACTGCCGGTGTTGGCGACCTCAACATCGCTGAGACGTTCCCGGAAGGCCGGGGCAGCCCGCATGGATGCGGGCTGAGGGCCGTGTTTTGCACGGACGCTGCCTCGGCCCGACAGTAAAAAGGGACAGCCGCTGGCTGTCCCTTTTATTATCCCTGTTACCGCGATTACAGCAGTTCAGGGTATTTGGTCATTTTCAGCGCCAGCTCGACGCCACGCACTTCCGCCATCCCCTTGAGACGGCCAATCGCCGAATAGCCTGGGTTGGTTTTCTTGCGCAGATCGTCAAGCATCTGATGACCATGATCCGGACGGAATGGGATCGGGCGCAGATCGCCAGCCTGTTTACGCCGCTGCTCTTCACGCAGAATCGCATCCACCACCGCCACCATATTGACGTCGCCGCTAAGGTGCGCCGCCTCGTGGAAGGTTTTCGGGTTCGCTTCACGACAGGTAGATCGCAGATGGGTGAAATGGATGCGATCGCCAAAGGTCTCCACCATCTTCACCAGATCGTTATCGGCACGCACACCGTACGATCCCGTACACATGGTGAAGCCATTATTGATGCTGTCCACTGTCTCTTTCAGCCACTGCATATCTTCGATGGTCGACACGATACGCGGCAGGCCAAGGATCGGCCGCGGCGGATCGTCCGGATGCACCGCCAGGCGGATGCCTACCTCTTCGCACACCGGCACGATAGCCCGCAGGAAGTAGGCCATATTCTCGCGCAGCTGCGCTTTATCAATGTGGTCATATTCCGCCAGGCGCGCGCGGAACTGGTCAAGAGTGTAACCCTCTTCCGCCCCCGGCAGGCCGGCGATGATATTGCGGGTCAGTTTCTCGATGTCCGCTTCGCTCATCGCCTTGAAATAAACCTCAGCCTGACGCTGCTCTTCTTCGCTGTAATCTCCTTCCGCGCCCGGGCGTTTGAGGATATGCAGTTCAAAGGCGGCGAAGGCGATCTGATCGAAACGCAGCGCCCGGGAACCGTCCGGCAGCTCATATTCCAGATCGGTGCGCGTCCAGTCGAGGATCGGCATAAAGTTGTAGCATACGGTATCGATGCCGCAGGCCGCGAGGTTGCGGATGCTCTGCTGATAGTTGGCAATCCAGGTCGCATACTCCCCGCTGTGGGTTTTAATATCCTCATGCACCGGAATGCTTTCGACGACCGACCAGGTCAGCCCTTTTGCCGCTAACAGCGCCTGACGCGCTTTAATCTCCTCTACCGGCCAGACCTGACCGTTTGCAATATGGTGCAGCGCAGTCACGACGCCGGTCGCCCCTGCCTGCCGTACATCATCAAGCGATACCGGATCGTTCGGCCCATACCACCGCCAGGTTTGTTCCATCGCTATGCCCTCACAAAAGTTGTTATACCAATAATGGCGACACTCATGACGACTACCATACATGTTTCTCCTCAGGCTGCAAACAGTGCCGGCGCATTGATTGATCCAGCTCACAGTCAGCGGATAATTTCGGCTTACCAATTTAATTTCCTGTCATATAACTTTAGACTGGCATTGTTAATAAGCAGTTAAACAGGTGTGTAAAGAATGACAACAATTGCAACCGCTACGCTACCGGAAAACGTGCAACGTCCTCAGTACGATCGCAGCCAGCTCCGCTCGCGTATTGTCCATTTCGGCTTTGGCGCGTTTCATCGCGCGCACCAGGCGCTGCTGACCGATCGCGTGCTGAATAACGTCGGCGGCGACTGGGGGATCTGCGAAATCAGTCTGTTCAGCGGCGATACGCTGATGAGCCAGCTTCGCGAACAGGACCATCTGTTTACCGTGCTGGAAAAAGGCGCCGACGGTAACCAGCCCATCGTGATCGGCGCGGTGCACGAATGCCTGAACGCCAGGCTCGATTCGCTGGCGGCAATTATCGAAAAATTTTGCGAGCCGCAGGTGGCGATTGTCTCGCTGACCATCACCGAAAAAGGCTATTGCATCGATCCGGCGACCGGCAAGCTGGATCCGACGCATCCGCGTATCGTTCACGATCTGGAAAATCCGACGCTACCGCAGTCGGCTCCCGGTATTTTAGTGGAAGCGCTGGCCCGCCGCCGGGAACGGGGCCTGCCGCCCTTTACCGTGCTCTCCTGCGATAACATTCCCGACAACGGCCACGTGGTGAAAAATGCCGTCCTCGGTATGGCGGAAAAACGCAGCCCGGCGCTGGCGAACTGGATCGCCGATAATGTCAGCTTCCCGGGCACCATGGTGGATCGCATTGTTCCTGCGGCCACCGCCGAGTCGCTGGCGGAAATCGCCGCCGTGCTGGGGGTCGACGATCCCTGCGCCATCAGCTGCGAACCCTTCATTCAGTGGGTGGTCGAAGACCACTTCGTCGCCGGACGACCGGCCTGGGAGACGGCCGGCGTGCAGATGACCGACGACGTGCTGCCCTGGGAGCAAATGAAGCTGCGGATGCTCAACGGCAGCCACTCTTTTCTCGCCTGGCTTGGCTATCTGGCAGGTCATGCGCACGTCAGCGACTGCATGCAGGATAACGTTTTCCGCCGCGCCGCTCGCCAGCTGATGCTTGACGAACAGGCTCCGACGCTGACCATTACCGGCGTCGATCTCGAGGCCTATGCCGACAGCCTCATCGACCGCTTCAGTAATCCGGCGCTCAAACACCGCACCTGGCAAATCGCCATGGACGGCAGCCAGAAACTGCCCCAGCGCATGCTCGACGGCATCCGCGTACATCTTGAGCGCGGCAGCCGCTGGCCGCTGCTGGCCCTCGGCGTTGCCGGCTGGATGCGCTACGTCAGTGGTACGGACGACGCGGGTCAGACGATCGACGTGCGCGATCCGCTGGTCGACAAGATCCAGCAGCGGGTGGCGCAGAGCGATGAGCAGCAGCGCGTCGATGCGCTACTGGGTCTGGAGGAAATATTTGGCCGCGACCTGCCGCACAACGCGCAGTTTGTCGCCGGGATCCGCGCCGCCTGGCAGCAACTGGCGACGCACGGTGCCCGCGAGGCCGTGGCCCGCGCGCTAAATTCTTAACAATATTTGCGCTTATGCGGACAGAATCTTCTTCTGTCCGCCTCAGGACTTCTCTTTTCCCCCTTTTTTCGTCAGGATAGGCGTAACTGTTACAACATTACATTTATCCTGGAGAAAAGAGTGACCAGAACCAATTTGATCACCGGCTTTCTCGGCAGCGGTAAGACGACCTCAATTCTTCATCTGCTGGCGCAGAAGCCTGCGGATGAAAAATGGGCCGTACTGGTGAATGAGTTTGGCGAAGTCGGGATAGACGGCGCGCTGCTGGCCGACAGCGGCGCCCTGCTCAAAGAGATCCCCGGCGGCTGCATGTGCTGCGTTAACGGCCTGCCGATGCAGGTTGGGCTGAATACCCTGCTGCGCCAGGGTAAACCCGATCGCCTGCTGATCGAACCCACCGGCCTTGGCCATCCGAAGCAGATCCTCGATATCCTCACCGCAGCGGTGTATGAACCCTGGATCGATCTACGCGCTACGGTGTGCATCCTCGATCCCCGTCAGCTGCTGGATGAAAAAGTCGTCAATAACGACAATTTCCGCGATCAGCTGGCCGCGGCGGACATCATTGTGGCCAATAAAAACGATCGGGAAACGCCCGAAAGCGCCCAGGCGTTGGCCGACTGGTGGCAGCGCTGGGGCGGCGATCGTCGCAAGGTGTCGACAACCCAGGGTAATATCGACCTCGCCCTGCTCGATGAGCCGCGCCGCAACACCGCCCCGTTGCCGGCGAGCGCGGAGCATGTTCACCACTCTCGCCCGACCAGCGGTCTCGCCGCACTCAGCCTGCCCGAGCACCAGCGCTGGCGCCGCCACCTCAACAGCGGCCAGGGCTATCAGGCCTGCGGCTGGATTTTCGACGCGGAAACGGTCTTTGAAACCATCGGCCTGCTCGAATGGGCACGGCTGGCGCCCGTGGCGCGCGTCAAAGGCGTGATGCGCATTGCCGAAGGGGCCGTGAGGATCAACCGCCAGGGCGAGGATTGGCATATCGAGACTCTGAGCGTCCCCCCACCCGATAGCCGAATCGAGCTTATCTCGGCGAACGAAGCCGACTGGAACGCGCTCCAGACCTCACTGTTGAGGCTTCGTTTAAGTTGAGGCGGCTAAGGTTGCCGCCGACTGTCACAAAATCGCAATGGCTATGATGAAAAACCGAATTCCTTTAATTCTGCTGCTTAACATCGCGGGTGTGGCGCTATTTTGCTCCTGGTATCTGCCGGTCAACCACGGCGCCTGGTCGCCGGTCGACTCCGCGATCTTCCATTTCTTTAACCATGGCGTCAGCCTCAGCCACGCCTATGCCTGGCTGCTGGCGATCATCAACAATCGCGCCTTCGACGCCTGTTCGCTGCTGGCGATGGGCTGCCTGATGCTCCGCTACTGGCTTAAAGCGCCGCCAGCAGGCCGTCGCCAGATTGCCATCATGGGCCTGGTGATGCTGCTGGCCGCGGTGATCATTAACCAGCTGGCGCAGCACCTGATGCCGGTACAGCGCGCCAGCCCGTCGCTGTTTTTCCACGATGTCACCCGCGTCAGCGATGTCGTCAATTTCCCCACCAAAGACGCCTCCAAGGACAGCTTCCCCGGCGATCATGGGATGATGCTGCTGATCTTCGCGAGCTTTATGTGGCGCTATTTCGGCCGCCGCGCGCTAACCGTGGCGCTGGTGATATTTGTGGTCTTTGCTTTCCCGCGCGTCATGATTGGCGCTCACTGGTTCAGCGATATTGCCGTCGGCTCCCTGACCGCCGTGCTGATTGGCGCGCCGTGGGTATTGATGACACCGCTGAGCGATAAATTGATCGCCCTTTTCGACCGTTCTCTGCCCGGCGGAATATCGGCCAAATAATGTCGTGGTCGCCGTCTGGCGTCATTATCTATAAGGGGACCTTTTGGGTCCCCTTTTTCAATTGCGCTTTTTTTCAACATGATGTTCATCTTCTTGTCACATTAATCCCGTGACAAATGAAGGAATTGTCTGTTTTTTACCCGATACTGGCGCTATTTTGTCCTTTCCCGATGATTCACTTTTTGTCACCAAAATACTTATAAGAAATCGCGCAAAACCGCTCGCCATGCGGCGTTTGATAGGGTAATCTCGTTCTCGTTTTGCCTTTTCCGCAACATTAATTCAGGGCATGAATAAATTTGTGCGTGACTGCACAAATTTAAGCTTAAGGAATTGTCTCATTGCGGATGGGTATTTAGGCTCTAACACGTTTGGCATTTTTTATAACGACATTGTCGTTAAGGACAACAAGGGAAAATAAACAGCATGGTCAAATCTCAGCCGATTTTGAGATACATCTTGCGGGTAGCCCCCGCGATTGCAGTAGCGGTTCTGCTTTCCGCGTGTAGTTCAACAAGTACCGCCAGGAATATGCATTCTGAGACGCATGCTGTGGGTAGTGGCGATTTATCATCACTGCAAGCCTCTCAGGATGAATTTGAAACGATGGTCCGTAACCTGGACGTGAAGTCCCGTTTAATGGATCAGTATGCCAGCTGGAAAGGCGTGCGTTACCGCCTCGGCGGCAGCACCCGTAAAGGTATCGACTGCTCAGCGTTTGTGCAGCGCACCTTCCGCGAACAATTTGGTCTGGAACTGCCGCGTTCAACCTCTGAACAGCAGGAAACCGGAAAATCGATTTCCCGTACCCAGCTGCGTACTGGCGATCTGGTTCTGTTCCGCGCCGGCTCTACCGGCCGCCACGTCGGGATCTATCTCGGCAACAACCAGTTCGTTCACGCCTCCACCAGCAGCGGGGTGACCATCTCCAGCATGGATGAACCGTACTGGAAAAAGCGCTACAACGAAGCGCGTCGAGTTCTGAGCCGCTCGTAAACTGTCCTCTACCGCCGCCGGTTATCCCTTGGCTGGAGGCGGGATAAAAAAACACTGCCCCGGCAGTGTTTTTTTTTGCCACCTGATTCTGAACGCCGCAAAATAAGCTATGTCTTTTAAGTGGGAATGAGAAAAACGACGACCGACAAACCGTTGATGGGATTCAATAACACGGAAAGACTATAGCTATGCTTACTCGCTACTTTTCACCCCAGCGTAAAATCTGGTTAACCAGCCTGTGCGTGGGGATTATCGTCGCGCTGCTGGCCGGCTGCATTCAGTTTATGGTGATTTACCATAACCGGGCAGAGCGTTTCGACGCCATTATCAACAACGTTGACACTTATCTTAAAAGCTATTTTCACGATCTCCGTGAGACCATTGATGGCCTGCAGCCGCTGGTGGATCAGCCCTGCGAGAATATCGACTCCGGACTCACCTCCCATGCCGCTTTCAGCCCCAACGTTCGCGCGTTTCTGCTGGTTAAAAATGGCGTCGTCTTTTGCTCCTCGGCGACAGGGGCCATGAATACGCCCCTTACTCAGCTTATCCCGGCGATCGATATTCGCAAACCCGTTGATATGGCGATTTTGCCGGGTACGCCGATGATGCCGAAAAGCGCAGCGCTGGCGTTATGGGTCAGCAAACCCGATGATGCAAACAGCGGCATTTTCGTATCGATCAACGCCAATCTCACGCCGTACATCCTCTATTCCGCACGACAAAATGATTTCAGCGGTATTGCGCTGGCCATCGGCCATACCGCCATCTCCACCTTCAGTAATCGGCTGGTGGATCCGCAAACCCTGCATAACGAACCGATCCGCCAGATACAGATCGACGGTTTACCGCTGAAGGTCTACCTGTATGCCAACAGCTGGCTGGCGGAAAATACACAGTTTGCCCTGTTGCTCGGGGTAGTGTGCGGCCTGCTGGCGGGGTTGCTCTGTTATTACGTGCTGACGATCAAATCCGATCCGCGAAAATCGATACTGCTGGGGATCAAAAATAACCAGTTCTACGTCGTCTATCAGCCGGTCGTGAATGCCCAGACCCTGCGTATCAGCGGCGTGGAGGTGCTTATGCGCTGGCGCCATCCGGTGGTGGGTGAAATCCCGCCCGACGTCTTTATTAATCTGGCGGAAACCCAGCAGATGATCGTGCCGCTGACCCATCACCTGCTGGCGCTGATCGCCAGCGATGGTCTAGTGCTTAAACGGATCCTGCCGCGCGGCGTCAAGCTGGGGCTGAATATTTCCCCTGCCCATCTGCAGGCTGACAGCTTCCGCGACGATATGCTGCGCTTTGCCGCCGCGCTGCCCGCCGACCATTTTCACGTGGTGCTGGAGGTGACCGAGCGGGCCATGATTGATAAAGAAAAATCGATCGCTAACTTCGCCTGGCTCCACCAGCAGGGTTTTGAAATCGCAATAGATGATTTTGGTACCGGGCATAGCGCGCTGATTTATCTCGAACGCTATAACTTCGATTATCTGAAGATCGATCGCGGCTTTGTGCAGGCGATTGGCACCGAAACCGTGACCTCGCCGGTGCTGGATGCGGTACTGACCCTCAGCCGCCGGCTGAAATTAATGACCGTCGCTGAAGGAGTGGAGACCCAGGAACAGGCGGAGTGGCTTCGTGCCCAGGGCGTCAATTTCCTGCAAGGGTACTGGATAAGCCGTCCGCTATCGCTGGAGGCGCTGGTCGCCGCGCATGATGAACCTGCGAATTATTTCACAACGCGCTAAGTCTCACATATGATGCGGGAACAGAGGTCGGCTATGGGGGCCGACCGTGACAAGGTATTCTGCCGCCTATGTATGCGCGCCTCTTTTTAATTCTGCTTGCTCTGTTTAGCCTTAGCGCTAAGGCGCAAACAATAAAAGAAAGCGTCGCCTTTGCGATTATCGGTGAACCCAAATACGCAGCCAGCTTCAGCCATTTTGATTATGTCAATCCTGAGGCGCCGAAAGGCGGCACCCTCACCCTGGCGGCGATCGGCACCTTTGATAACTTCAACCGCTACGCACTGCGCGGCAATCCCGCCGTGCGCACTGAGGCGCTCTACGATACCCTGTTCACCACCTCGGATGATGAGCCCGGCAGCTACTACCCGCTGATTGCCGAGCGGGCGCGCTATGCCGAGGACTATTCCTGGATGGAGATCGCTCTCAACCCGCACGCCCGCTTCCATGACGGCACGCCAATCACCGCCCGGGACGTTGCATTTACCTTCAACAAGTTTATGACCGAAGGGGTGCCACAGTTCCGCCTGTTTTATAAAGGCACCACCGTTAAGGCCATCGCCCCATTGACCGTACGAATCGACCTCGGCCAGCCCGGCAAAGAGAACATGCTGAGTCTGCTGAGCCTGCCGGTGATGCCTGAGTCGTTCTGGCGCCAGCACAAACTCAGCGACCCGCTGTCGAAGCCGCCGCTGGCCAGCGGGCCCTACCGCATCAGCGCCTGGCGAATGGGGCAATACATTACTTATTCACGCGTCGCCGACTACTGGGCGGCCGACCTGCCGGTCAACCGGGGTCGCTGGAATTTCGATACGCTGCGCTATGACTATTATCTCGACGACAATGTCGCTTTCGAAGCCTTTAAAGCGGGAGCCGTCGATCGCCGGGAAGAGACCGTCGCCAAAAACTGGGCTACCCGCTACGTCGGTCGCAACTTCAGCCGCGGCTACATTATTAAAGATGAGCATACAAATACCTCGGCGCAGGATACCCAGTGGCTGGCGTTCAATATTCAGCGCCCGGTTTTTGCCGATCGCAGGGTGCGGGAGGCCATTACCCTGGCGTTCGATTTTGAATGGATGAACAAGGCGCTGTTTTACAGCGCCTATCAGCGCGCCAACAGCTATTTCCAGAACACCGAATATGCCGCCCGCAGCCTGCCCGACGCCGCCGAGCTGGCCCTGCTGACGCCGATGAAAAACGAACTGCCCCCGGAGGTCTTCAGCCAGGTTTACCAGCCGCCGGTCTCCCGCGGCGATGGTTTCGACCGCGACAACTTACTCAAAGCCGATGCCCTGCTCAATGCGGCGGGTTGGACGGTAAAAAACCAGCGCCGGGTCAACGCCGCCACCGGCAAGCCGCTGCGCTTTGAACTGCTGATGCCAGCCGGTGGCAATGACCGCTGGGTGCTGCCGTTTCAGCACAACCTGCAGCGCCTGGGGATCGTCATGGATATTCGTCAGGTTGATAACTCGCAGTACAGCAACCGTCGCCGCAGCCGTGATTACGACATGATGCCGAGCCTGTGGCGTGCCATGCCCTGGCCCGGCACCGACCTGCAAATCTCCTGGGCCTCAGACTATATTCACTCCAGCTATAACGCACCGGGGGTGCAAAGCCCGGTAGTGGATAAGCTGATTGCGCAGATCCTGCAGTGGCAGGGCAATAAGCAGAAACTGATCCCCCTCGGTCGGGCGCTGGACCGCGTGCTCACCTGGAATAACTACATGCTGCCGATGTGGTATATGGCGCAGGACCGCACCGCGTGGTGGAATAAGTTCTCTTTCCCCGAGACCCGCCCCATTTATTCCTCCGGGCTCGATACCTGGTGGTACGACGTGAACAAAGCGGCCACCCTCCCCGCGGACAGACGTTAAGGACATCCCATGGGCAGCTACCTGATCCGCCGTTTGCTGTTAGTGATCCCCACCCTGTGGGCCATCATCACCATTAACTTTTTTATTGTGCAAATCGCACCCGGCGGCCCGGTCGATCAGGCCATCGCCGCCATCGAATTTGGTCAGCACGGCGGGATGCCGGGTGCCGGCGACGGCGGGATGCCGGGTGCCGGCGACGGCGGGATGGGCGCCAGCCATGCCCGAACCGGCGCAGGGAACATCAGCGAGGGGCACTATCGCGGTGGGCGGGGCCTTGATCCGGAAGTCATCGCCGAGATCACCCACCGCTACGGCTTTGACAAGCCGCTGCACGAGCGTTACCTGAAGATGCTGGGCGATTATCTGCGCTTTGATTTTGGCGACAGCCTGTTTCGCAGCGCCTCAGTACTGCAGCTGATTAAAGACAGCCTGCCGGTCTCGGTGAGCCTCGGACTGTGGAGTACGCTGATTATCTACCTGGTTTCCATTCCGCTGGGTATTCGCAAAGCGGTCAGCAACGGCAGCCGCTTTGACATCTGGAGCAGCACGCTGATTATTATTGGCTATGCGATCCCCGCCTTTCTGTTCGCCATCCTGCTGATCGTGATTTTTGCCGGCGGCAGCTATTTCGACCTCTTCCCGCTGCGCGGTCTGGTCTCACCGAACTTCGACACCCTTCCCTGGTATCAGAAGATCCTCGATTACCTGTGGCACATCACCCTGCCGGTGCTGGCGACGGTGATCGGCGGCTTTGCCGCCCTGACCATGCTGACCAAAAACAGCTTCCTCGATGAGATCCGCAAACAGTATGTGGTCACCGCCCGCGCCAAAGGCGTCGGTGAGAAACAGATCCTCTGGGGACATGTGTTCCGCAACGCCATGCTGCTGGTGATCGCCGGCTTCCCGGCCACCTTTATTAGTATGTTCTTTACCGGTTCGCTGCTGATCGAAGTGATGTTCTCGCTGAACGGCCTGGGTCTGCTGGGCTATGAAGCGACGGTCTCCCGCGACTATCCGGTGATGTTCGGCACGCTCTATATTTTCACTCTGATTGGCCTGCTGCTGAATATCGTCAGCGATATCAGCTATACGCTGGTCGACCCGCGCATTGATTTTGAGGGCCGCTAATGTCTTTCTTCAGTCCCGTTAATCAGGCCCGCTGGGCGCGCTTTCGTCACAACCGTCGCGGCTACTGGTCGCTGTGGCTGTTTTTAATTCTCTTCTTCTGCAGCCTCGGCGCCGAGCTGCTGGCCAACGATCGCCCGCTGCTGGTGCAGTACCGGGGCCAGCTGTACGTTCCGGTGTTAAAAAACTACACCGAGCAAACCTTTGGCGGCGCGTTCGCTACCGCTGCCGACTATCAGGATCCCTGGCTGCAGCACCAGCTGTCCACCCACGGCTGGGCGCTATGGCCGCCGGTGCGCTTCGGCGCCACGACGATTAATTTTGCCAGCACCGTCCCCTTTCCATCACCGCCCTCGGCCAGCAACTGGCTTGGCACCGACGCCAACGGCGGCGATGTGCTGGCGCGGATCCTCTATGGTACGCGCATCTCGGTGCTCTTCGGTCTGCTGCTGACGCTGTTCTCCAGCGTGCTGGGAGTGCTGGCCGGGGCGATACAGGGTTACTATGGCGGCAAAATCGACCTCTGGGGCCAGCGCTTTATCGAAGTCTGGTCCGGGATGCCGACCCTGTTTCTGATCATCCTGCTCTCCAGCGTCGTGCAGCCGGGCTTCTGGTGGTTGCTGGCGATCACCGTCCTTTTTGGCTGGATGACGCTGGTGGGCGTGGTGCGCGCTGAATTTCTTCGCACCCGCAACTACGACTACATCCGGGCGGCGCAGGCGCTCGGGGTCAGCGACCGGCAGATCATCCTGCGGCATATGTTGCCTAACGCAATGGTGGCGACCCTCACCTTCCTGCCTTTTATCTTGTGCAGCTCCATTACCACCCTGACGTCGCTGGATTTTCTCGGCTTCGGTCTGCCGCTCGGCTCCCCCTCTCTCGGCGAGCTGCTGCTGCAGGGAAAAAACAACCTGCAGGCGCCCTGGCTGGGCATTGCCGCGTTTCTCTCCGTCGCCGTACTGCTGACGCTACTGATTTTTATCGGTGAAGCGGTTCGCGACGCCTTTGACCCAAGTAAGGCGGTGTAATATGACCCACCCGCTGTTAGCTATCGACAATCTCTCTATTGCCTTTCGCCAGCAGGGCGAGACGCAGACCGTGGTGCACAATCTGTCGCTCGAGGTGGCAGTTGGTGAGACGCTGGCGCTGGTGGGCGAATCCGGCTCAGGAAAAAGCATCTCCGCGCTGTCGGTGCTGCGACTGCTCCCCACCCCGCCGGCCAGCTACCCCAGCGGCGATATCCGCTTTCATGGCCAGTCGCTGCTGCATGCTGAGGAGTCGACCCTGCGCGGCGTGCGCGGCAACCGGATCGCGATGATCTTTCAGGAGCCAATGGTGTCGCTCAACCCCCTGCATACCCTGGAAAAACAGCTCTATGAGGTGCTGTCGTTACACCGGGGAATGCGCAAAGAGGCGGCGCGCGGGGAGATCCTCGACTGCCTGGAGCGCGTCGGGATCCGTCAGGCGCCGCGGCGTCTGGCGGACTATCCGCATCAGCTCTCCGGCGGCGAGCGCCAGCGGGTGATGATCGCCATGGCGCTGCTGACGCGCCCGGAGTTGCTGATCGCCGACGAACCGACCACCGCCCTGGACGTGTCAGTGCAGGCGCAGATCCTGCAGCTGCTGCGCGAGCTAAAGCGGGAGCTGAACATGGGGTTGCTGTTTATCACCCATAACCTGAGCATTGTCCGTCAGCTGGCTGACCGGGTAGCGGTGATGCAGAACGGCCGCTGTGTGGAACAAAATGACTGTCGGGCGCTGTTCAGCGCGCCGGCGCATCCCTACACCCAACGCCTGCTGGATAGCGAACCAGACGGTGAGCCGGTGCCGCTGGCCGTCGATGCCCCGGTGCTGCTGCAGGCGGATGATTTAAACGTGGCATTTCCTGTTCGCAAAGGGATCCTGCGCCGGGTGGTCGATCACCATCGGGTGGTCAACAGCCTCAGTTTTCAGCTACGCGCCGGCGAGACGCTGGGCCTGGTGGGCGAATCGGGATCGGGAAAAAGCACCACCGGTCTGGCGCTGCTGCGCCTGATCTCATCCGAGGGAAAGATAACTTTTGCCGGCCAGCCGATTCAGGGGCGTAACCGTCGACAGCTGCTGCCGCTGCGCCGACAAATGCAGGTGGTTTTTCAGGATCCGAACTCGTCGCTCAATCCGCGCCTGACGGCGCAGCAGATCATTGAGGAAGGCTTGCGCGTCCACCAGCCGACGCTGACGGCAGCCGAACGCGAACAGGCAGTGATCCTCGCCATGCAGGAGGTCGGCCTCGATCCGGCCAGCCGCCAGCGCTACCCGGCAGCCTTCTCCGGTGGCCAGCGCCAGCGTATCGCCATCGCCAGAGCGTTGATCGTCAAGCCGCAGCTGCTCGTCCTCGACGAGCCGACCTCATCACTGGATAAAACCGTTCAGGCGCAGATCCTGAATCTGCTGAAAGCATTACAGCAAAAGCATCAGCTGGCCTATATTTTTATCAGTCATGATTTACGCGTGGTGCGGGCGCTGTGTCATCAGGTGATGGTGCTGCGTCAGGGAGAGGTGGTTGAACAGGGCGAGTGCCAGTCCGTCTTCAGCGCACCCCGACACGAGTATACCCGCCAGCTGCTGGCGCTGAGCTGACGGTCAGAAGGGGTTGTTGCCGGAGAAGGGCTCGGCGATGGCCACGCCAAAATTTTTCAGACGACAGGTGGCGGCGAATTCATCCTGCAGGTTAACGAACAGGCACGGTTCGCCTTCGCACTCAAGGACTGAACAGTCGACTTCGATGTCGCTTAACGCCTGGCTGAGCTTATGCATAACCGGCCAGGCTTTCTCACCGTCCGGACTCAGCAACTTCAGGGCAACGAGACTGTTCTCGTTCTGCGCGCCGTTTTGCGGAATCGGTTCAACTCTGGAACCCGCAAAACCGGCCAGCCAGCGATAGCTCTGCGGCAGACGGTGTACGATAGAGAGTTGTTGTGTATTCACGTGGTTTCCCCGGAAGCAAAAGGCTTCACAATAAATTTACATCAATATTAACACACTGTTGACAAATAGTCCTGCCTTGACGCAGAAAACGTTTACAGCCGCGGCGGGCCAGGGCTAAGCACTTATAATCCAGCGCGTTATTTTTATACCCGGCGAGCCGATTGGCGCTATATGTACCCGTTTCTGTGATCCAAAACAACTTTTTTATCGCAACAATGCGACTTTTTACACTAATTGATTTTACATAAAGGAAACAAATCGCAGAACCCTGAAGCTCATTCTGGTTGACATGTATCAAGAAAGGGGCGATTTCGCCCCTGAAAATGTGACCTAGTGTGCGATTTTTCGCCGACGGGAAGCGTAAAGCGAGAAGAAAATAGAACAGGTTGCGCAGAAGGCAATAGAGATCAGCATTGGCCAGGCGGTGGTAAACGTCGCCATCGACAGCAGCGCGCCAATGATCGCCCCGATACCAAAACGAAACGTTCCGGCCAGTGACGAAGCGGTGCCGGCCATATGCGGAAACTCATCGAGGATCACCGCCATGGCGTTAGACGACACCATCGATACGCAGCCGACAAAGGCCGCCACGCCGATCACCAGCGACCAGAAGCCGACGTCCAGCAGCGCGCAAACCACCATCCATACCGCCATGGCAAACTGGATCCACAGCCCGGCGCGGAACATGCGCAACGCCCCCACCCGCCGCACAAAGCGGCTGTTGAACATGGTCATCAGGAACAGGAAAACAATGTTCAGCGCAAAATAGTAGCCAAAGTGCTGAGGCGCGACGTGGTTAATATTGATATAGACGAAAGGCCCGGCACTGAGGAAAGAGAACATGCCGGCGAAGCTAAAACCGCTCGCCAGCATATAGCTCAGAACCCGCTTGTGACGGAACAGAGTGGCAAAATTACCCAGCGTGGTGCGCAGATGGAACGGCTGACGCCTGTCAGCTGGCAGCGTTTCGCGGATAAACAGGCCGATCATCAGCGAGGCCAAGCAGGCCACCAGCGCGAGGATCCAGAAGATGGCATGCCAGCTAAACCAGACCAGCACCGCCCCGCCGACCATCGGCGCCACCAGCGGCGCTATGGTCGTCACCAGCATGACAAACGACATCATCCGTGAAAACTCATCTTTCGGATAGATATCGCGCATCAGGGCATTGATCACCACGCTGGCGGCCGCGGCCGCCAGACCGTGGAAGAAACGCATGACAATGAGCATATCGATGGTCTGCGACAGGGCGCAGGCCACCGCCGCCGCGGCGAACACCAGCGTCCCGCCGAGGATCACCGGTTTGCGACCAAGGCTGTCTGCCATCGGTCCGTACAGCAGCTGACCCAGCGCAAAGCCCAGGATATAGGTGCTGAGCGTCATCTGCGCGCTGCCGTCCGGGACGTTGTACTGGGCGGCGATCACCGGCAGCGCCGGAAGATACATATCGATCGACAGCGGCATCAGCATGGCCAGCAGGCCGAGGATAAACACAATTCCCAGAGAAGAATTCTGCTTCACTGTCACGTTTTACTCCGTGCCTGCGGGGCGCCTACGCTGGCGATTTCCGTTTCCGTCAGCGGACGATATTCACCCGGCGCAAGCGCGTCATCCAGCAGGATATCGCCGATGCGCTCCCGGTGCAGGCCAACCACATGGTTGCCCACGGCGGCGAACATGCGTTTCACCTGATGGTAGCGCCCTTCGCTGATGGTCAGGCGCACTTCGGTCGGGGTGATCACTTCCAGCACTGCCGGCTTAGTGAGATCTTTTTCATTGTGCAACTGGACGCCTTTGGCAAACAGCTCTGCGGTCCCTTCCGCCAGCGGGCTTTCCAGCTCCACCAGATAGGTTTTTTCACAATGGTGGCGCGGCGAGGTAATGCGGTGCGACCACTGGCCGTCGTCGGTCATCAGCACCAGCCCGGTGGTGTCGATATCCAGGCGCCCGGCGGCGTGCAGCTTGTGCGCCACCGGCTCATCGAGAAAATAAAGGATAGTCGGATGATCGGGATCGTCGGTGGAACAGACGTAACCCTGCGGCTTGTTCAGCATAAAATAACGGGGGCCGTTCTGCTGGGTCAGCGTATTGCCATCATATTCCACCTCGTGCTCTGGCTGGAGCTTAAAAGAGGCATCTTTCACAATGTCGCCGTCCACGGTAACACGGCTGCCGCGGATTTCACGCCCGGCAATAGCCCGGCTGACGCCAAGCTGCTGAGCGATAAACTTATCAAGTCGCATGAATTTTTTTAGCCTGTAATAGTGCTGGAGCGGGCAACTCGCCCGAAAAAGAAGAATTTCACTGGCTAGTATAACGGGCTCTTAACACCACTCAAGGGAAAAGATTCATGGCATACTATTCGCGAGTTAATTAGCCCCGTGAATTCATGACTTTTACATTACGCCCCTACCAACAAGAAGCCGTCGATGCCACCCTCGCCTGGTTTCGTCGCCATACCGAGCCGGCGACCATTGTCCTGCCCACCGGCGCGGGCAAAAGCCTGGTGATTGCCGAGCTTGCCCGGCTGGCCCGCGGCCGCGTGCTGGTGCTGGCCCACGTCAAAGAGCTGGTGGCGCAGAACCATGCGAAATACTGCGCCCTTGGCCTCGAGGCGGATATCTTTGCCGCTGGTCTGCAGCGTAAAGAAAGCCACGGCAAAGTGGTGTTCGGCAGCGTGCAGTCGGTGGCGCGCAACCTCGATCAGTTTCACAGTGAATTTTCGCTGCTCATCGTCGATGAATGCCACCGTATCAGCGATGACGACGACAGCCAGTATCAACAGATCATAAGCCACCTGCGGCAGGTGAATCCTCAGCTCCGGCTGCTCGGCCTGACGGCTACCCCGTTCCGCCTCGGCAAGGGTTGGATCTATCAGTTTCACTACCACGGCATGGTACGTGGCGATGAGAAAGCACTGTTTCGCGACTGCATCTATGAGCTGCCGCTGCGCTATATGATTAAGCACGGCTACCTGACGCCACCGGAACGCCTTGATATGCCGGTGGTGCAGTACGATTTCAGCCGTCTGCAGGCGCAAAGCAACGGCCTGTTCAGCGAAGCCGATCTTAACCACGAACTGAAAAAACAGCAGCGCATAACACCGCATATCGTCAGCCAGATCGTGGAGTTCGCCGAAAGCCGTAAAGGGGTGATGATCTTCGCCGCCACCGTGGAACACGCCCGGGAAGTGACCGGTCTGCTGCCGGCGGCGCAAGCCGCGCTGATCACCGGGGAAACGCCTGGACCAGAGCGGGATCGCATTATCGAGGCGTTTAAAGCGCAGGAGTATCGCTATCTGGTGAACGTCGCGGTGTTGACCACCGGCTTCGACGCCCCGCACGTTGACCTGATCGCCATCCTCCGCCCCACCGAGTCGGTGAGTCTTTACCAACAGATCGTTGGCCGCGGCCTGCGCCTGGCGCCGGGCAAAACCGACTGCCTGATCCTCGACTACGCCGGCAACCCGCATGACCTGTACGCCCCGGAAGTGGGGACGCCGAAGGGGAAAAGCGACAACGTACCGGTGCAGGTCTTCTGCCCGGCCTGCGGTTTCGCCAACACCTTCTGGGGCAAAACCACCGCCGACGGCACCTTGATTGAGCATTTTGGCCGCCGCTGCCAGGGCTGGTTTGAAGATGATGACGGCCACCGCGAACAGTGCGACTTCCGCTTTCGCTTCAAAAACTGCCCGCAGTGCAACGCGGAAAACGATATCGCCGCCCGCCGCTGCCGTGAGTGCGACACGATTTTGGTCGACCCGGACGATATGCTGAAGGCGGCGCTGAAGCTAAAGGACGCGCTGGTGCTGCGCTGCAGCGGCATGGCTATGCAGCACGGTAGCGACGAGAAAGGCCCGTGGCTGAAAATCACCTACTATGATGAGGACGGCGCCGACGTGAGTGAGCGCTTCCGTCTGCAAACGCCCGCCCAGCGTACCGCCTTTGAGCAGTTGTTTATCCGCCCGCATACCCGTACGCCGGGCGTGCCGTTACGCTGGATAACCCCGGCGGATATCATTGCCCAGCAGGCGCTGCTGCGCCATCCTGACTTTGTTGTCGCCCGAATGAAGGGGCAATACTGGCAGGTGCGGGAAAAAGTATTCGATTATCAGGGCCGTTTCCGTCGCGCCAATGAGCTGCGTTAATCCGCCAAAAACTGAGGTTTTGATTGCCGCTGTGCCGATTGGCGGCTATAATGCCGCCCGCTTTTGCATTCGCAAAGCAGATAATCTGCCTGCAGCTGGGTCGCCTGTTGCAGGCTTTATATATAGAGAGACATCAATGTTTACTATCAACGCAGAAGTACGTAAAGAGCAGGGTAAGGGTGCGAGCCGCCGCCTGCGCGCAGCTAACAAGTTCCCGGCAATCATCTACGGTGGCGAAGCTGCTCCGGTTGCTATCGAACTGGATCACGACAAACTGTGGAACATGCAGGATAAAGCTGAATTTTACGGCGAAGTTGTGACCCTCGTTATCGATGGCAAAGAAGAGAAAGTTAAAGTTCAGGCTGTTCAGCGTCACGCGTTCAAGCCGAAACTGACCCACATCGACTTCGTTCGCGCGTAATCGCCGATAGCAAGTTGTATGGCAAACGCCCTGGTGTCTTCTGACCCGGGGCGTTTTGTTATCGGCGCCGCCAAAGTTCCGGCGCCTCGTCCACGAGGTCGCTCAGCATCCGGTGCTTATTCATGCCGGGCAGCCAGAGCATCACCATGGTCACGTTCAGTCCCTGACTGCCGACCTCGGTAGCTATTTCAGCAACCCCCTGCCACTCGCCTGGCCGTAAATGTTCCGGTAAAAATCCCCAGCCCATCCCCTGCTCCATCGCATGGCGCAGCAGCGCGATTTCATTCATATACAGCGTATGGCCTGATATCTGTAGCCGGCGGGCGATCTGATCGTCACTGCGCCGGTGCATCACCAGCTGTGGCGTTAGCGATAAATTCAGCAATGTCAGCGGCCGTGCGGCGTCAGTAAACAATCCTTGCGCGGCGTAAAAACGTAAATCAACGGTGCCCAGCGCCCGCCACTCCATTTCGCTGCCCAGCGTACGATTATTAGCCTGGCAAATGGCCATATCCGCGATGCCCTCGCTCAGCGCCTGCTCGGCTTCGCGCCGCGAGGCGCTCCAGCAGCTTAAACGGATCTGCCGCCGGGCAAGCGTATCTGCCAGCAAACAGAGAAATTCACGCGGCACGAAGGGATCGTACACCAGACGTAACGCCTGCCAGGCCGTTTGCGGCAGCGTTTGCGCAAAAGACTCGAAAGCCTGCGCCTGACGCAACAGCAGGTGTGCCTGGCGAAAAAGCTGCTCGCCTTCGGCGGTTAGCGTCAGGCTACGCCCTTCACGGCTGAACAGCCGGTAGCCCAGCGCATCTTCCAGATAGTCCAGCAGATCGCGAAGCGTGGTCCGGTCTTTAGCTAAACGAATGGCCGCCTGCGACAGGCTGCCAGTTTCGGCGATGGTGGCGAAGGCCTCAATCTGTGCGAAAGAATACTGCAGGGTTTTCATCCCTCTCTCCCTTGCGGGGGAAAATCCCCCATTTGCTGATTTTAGCCTTCGCGAGCCGATTTATATACTGCGCAGCGAAACTATGGCAAACGAGGAAATGAAAATGATAAAAAAACCACTGGCTCTGGCGTTAATTTTGGCGGCGCTGCCGGCGGCGGCAATGGCGCAAAATTGCGGCGACCTGACGCTGGATGTCTGCCCCACCCCTTACGACCAAACGCTACCCGCGGCCAAAGACATGCTCACCTGGGATCAGGCGTCACGCGTCGTTGGCTTTCGTAACGACTATCGCAATTATGCCGGAGACGTCTTCCGCCACGGCGCAGCGGTCCCTCTGGAGCGTGCTGAAAAGCCACTGACCCACGCCAGCTATACCCTCAACGGCCACACCTGGACGCTACAGGATTACCTGAAGCGCGAGAACGTCAGCGGCATGCTGGTGCTAAAAGATGGCAAAGTCGCCTGGAAATACCTTGGCAACGGCAACACCGATACCACGCTGTGGACCTCTCGCTCGGTGGGGAAATCGGTGGTTTCGACGCTGGTGGGCATCGCCATTCAGCAGGGGAAAATCCACTCCCTCGATGACCTGATCACCGTTTACGAACCCGAACTGAAAGGCACCGCCTGGGACGGCGTAACGCTCAAGCAACTCATTCAACATACCAGCGGCGTGGACTGGAATGAAGATTACACCAATCCGCAGTCGCACTTTGCCCGCCTGACCCAGTGTGAAGCGCAGCCCGGCGCCTATGATTGCGTACGTAAAATCGTATCGGCACTGTCGCGCAAACACCCGGCAGGCGAGCAGTGGTCCTACTCTTCCGGCGGCGCCTGGCTGCTGGGCGATGTGCTGGAACGCGCGACCGGTATGTCGCTGGCCGCCTGGCTTGAACAATCACTGTGGCAGCCTGCGGGTATGGCCCACGATGGCGTCTGGCATGCTTATCAGCAAGGGAAGCATGATGTTGGCGCCCACGGCTTTAACGCCACCCTCGAAGACTGGGGCCGCTTTGGCGAGTTTGTCGCCCGCGATGGTCGGTTAAGCAACGGCAAACAGCTGGTGCCCGCAGGTTGGTTCGACCAGGCCGCAAGCTGGACAAAAGCGCTGAACTCGGTTTCAGCAGCGCATCCGCAAGGTATCTACGGCTATCAGTGGTGGAACAACGCCATTCCGGCCAATGCGCAACACGTACAGCCGACGCCGCAGGAAGGACTGCAGGGCTCGCTGTGGGCGCTGGGGATCTATGGCCAGGTGATCATGGTGAACCGCGCGGAACATCTGGTGATCGTCCAGTGGTCGACCTGGCCGCAGGCGGAACCGTCCTTCAACGCCCAGCCGCTGGAAGCGGCGCTGATGTACAGCGCCATTGCCCGCGAATTGCGCTAATCTCCCCTGCTCCTTGCCGCTTAGCCGGCGAGGAGCGTATCGGCATTCAGCGCCAGATGCTGCAACAGCATTATCGTTTTCGCATCCATGATCTCGCCATCGCGAATAGCCTGCAGCGCCCGCGCCAGCGGCCACTCCAGCACTTCAATATCCTCACCTTCTGCCGCCAACCCGCCGCCGTCGCCCCGACGGTCATCGGCCTGATATTCCGCGATAAAAAAGTAGAGCTTCTCGGTCACGGAGCCTGGACTCATAAAGACAGTGAAGACGGGTTCGACCCGCGTCACGCGAAAGCCGGTCTCCTCTTCCGCTTCGGCAACGATCCGCGCCTCCGGCGAGGCGTTATCCAGCAGCCCGGCGGCAGCCTCAATCAGATACCCATCATGACCGTGGGTAAATACCGGAAATCGGAACTGGCGCGTCAGGACCACCGTCCGCTTCTCACGGTTATAGAGTAAAATGACCGCGCCGTTGCCGCGGTCATAGGCTTCCCGGCTCTGCTCCTGCCAGCGGCCGTCCCGGCGCAGCAGTTCAAAAGTATATTTTTTCAGGGTGTACCAGTTGTCAGAGAGCAGCGTCTCGCGAACGTGGCGGACGTGCGGTGCGTGAGTTTGCATGTTATATCCCCTTTGAGATGACAGCTGGCACCATAACATGCATAATCAGGCACAAACAAGATCATTCGTGAAGGAAAAATCATGCTCGCCAGTCAGAGAAAACAGCAGATCCTCCAGATCCTCACCGAGGAAAAACAGGTGATGTCCGGGGAGCTAAGCCAGCGGTTCAACGTCTCCGAGGACTCCATTCGCCGCGATCTGCGCGAGCTGGCGGCGGAAGGAAAACTGCAGCGGGTCCACGGCGGCGCACTGCCGGTTTCTGCCGCTATTGCGCCTATTGAAACGCGCAAAAGCGTGCAGATCGCCTCCAAGCAGGCTGTCGCCCGCGCCGCCGCCGCGCTGATCCAGCCAGGACAGGTGGTGATTGTCGATGGCGGCACCACCACTGCGGCAATGATCGGCTTTTTACCTGCGGAACTGAACTGTACGGTGGTCACCCACAGCCCCGGCATCGCCGTGGCGCTGGTGGACCACTCGCGAATCGAGGTGATCCTGCTCGGGGGCAAAGTGTTTAAACATTCGGTCGTCGCTGTGGGCGCCGAGACGCTGGCGGGTATGGCGCGGATCAATGCCGATCTGTTCTTTATGGGGGTGACCGGCATCCACCCACGGGCAGGTTTCACTACCGGTGATTATGAAGAAGCGGGCATCAAACGCGCACTGGCGGCCAGAGCGGCGGAAACCGTGGTGATGGCGTCCCGGGAGAAGCTCAACGCCGCGTCAGCCTTTGCCATCGGCGAACTGAACCTCGCCAGTACGCTTATCGTCGACGGTGAACCCGACGCCGCGCTGCGCCAGCAGCTGGTGCAGTGCGGCGTGGAGATCATCCCCGTTCAGCGATAGCGCCGACAGGGCATGGGGTTTAATTGCCGCCGGACGTCCGGCGCTGCAGCTGGTCGCGCAGGTTCGGCGGGGTGCCCTTAATGGTCAGGGTATCGGTGGCGGGATCCCAGAATACGCGTTCACCTAACAGCATGGCGTCGAAGTTAATGGTCAATCCGCCGCCGCTGCCGGCAAACTTGGTCAGCTGGCGTAAGGTGCTGCGATCCGCCGGGAAGCTCTCTTCCAGCTCATAGCCCTGCGCGGCAGTGAATTCCTGGAAGCTCTTTTCGCTGACGCCGGCGAGCTCTTTGGACAGCGACTCCAGCTCAATCTCTTCCCCGGCCTGCAGCTGTTCGTTACAGTACGCGTAGACCTGCTGACGCACATTCTGTCGCTCGGATTTATCAAGCTGAGCATCGGCGGCGAAGTCATCCACCGCCTGCAGCAGGCCGCGGTTCTGCGCTTTGGCGTTAAGCCCTTCGCTGGCGCCGAGGAAATCCATAAAGAAATCGGCCACTTTGCGCCCTACCCGCCCTTTCAGGAAGGTCAGATAGCGGGTCGACTCCGGGTTGGTTTCCCACTCGGTTAAATCGATGCGCGCGACGATATCAGCATGGTTAATATCCAGGTAATGGGTCGAGCGGATATCCAGCTCTTCGTTGACGCGCATACTGCTCAGGTTATTGAGCACCGCCACCAGCAGATACTCGACCGCCAGGTAACGATACTGGCAGAACAGGACAATGCCCCCTTCAGCGAACGGATATTTCGCCAGTTCATCGCGCAGACGACCAGTCGCCGCGCGGCTGAACGCCAGAAACTCTTCTTCCCCCTGACGCTGCAGACGCAGCGCCTGCGCCAGTTCACTCTCTTCATTGAACAGGCCATAGGCTTTGCTTTTGGCGCTATAGACCCGGTGCAGTTCAGCCATCATCTCGACGACCGTCGCATTCGGCTCCAGCAGTGACTCGCGCAGCACCAGCTCCAGATTTTGTTCATCACGTTTGATTAACTGATGCAGGGCAATCTGGTCGATATCCAGACTCATGTTAAACTCTCCTTTTAGACCGGGCGGTATTCAACCACCGCCGGGTTGCCGACGCAACTGGCGCCACACATTTCGACGTTGTTACCGACGATCGGTGCGCTTTTGCGTCGCGGCGAAAAAATGCGGAAAAAAAGCTGCTGCTACGGTAATATGTTGCCCTTTCACGAACAAACAGATTTTGAGTTTATGCCGCAAATTTCCCGCTATAGCGATCAACAGGTCGAACAGTTGCTCAGCGAGCTAACGAACGTCCTGGAATCACACAAAGCCCCGGTTGACCTTTCACTAATGGTGTTAGGCAATATGGTGACCAACCTGATCAACAGTAGCGTCGCGCCGGCGCAGCGTCAGGCCATCGCCCGTTCTTTCGCGCAGGCTTTGCAGTCTTCCATTAACGACGATCCGGCGCATTAAGGATAACAGCAACAGTATATGGTGACTCTACGTCAGCCCTACCGAGAAAAAGTCTCCCAGATGGTCAGCTGGGGGCACTGGTTCGCCCTGTTCAACATGTTGTTGGCCATGGTGCTCGGCAGCCGCTATCTTTTTGTCGCCGACTGGCCGACGACGCTTGCCGGACGGCTTTTTTCGTACGTCAGTCTCGTCGGACACTTCAGCTTCCTGGTGTTTACCAGCTATGTGCTGATCCTCTTCCCGTTGACCTTTATCGTGGTCTCGCAGCGCCTGATGCGCTTCCTGTCGGTGATCCTTGCCACCGCCGGGATGACGCTGCTGCTGATAGATAGCGAGGTCTTCACCCGCTTCCATCTTCACTTAAACCCGGTCGTCTGGGAGCTGGTCATCAACCCTGACCAGAATGAGATGGCGCGCGACTGGCAGCTGATGTTTATCAGCGTCCCGGTCATCTTTTTGATTGAAATGCTCTTCGCCACCTGGAGCTGGCAGAAACTGCGCAGCCTGACGCGCCGCCGTCATTACGCCCGCCCGGTCGCCTGGTTCTTCTTTCTGTCGTTTATCAGCAGCCACCTGGTCTATATCTGGGCGGATGCCAACTTCTATCGCCCGATCACGATGCAGCGGGCGAATCTGCCGCTCTCTTATCCGATGACCGCCCGCCGTTTCCTCGAGAAACATGGCCTGCTCGACGCCCAGGATTATCAGCGTCGTCTGGTGGAGCAAGGGGCGCCGGAGGCGGTATCGGTCCAGTATCCGCTCAGCAACCTGCGCTACCGTGATCTCGGCGCGGGCTACAACGTGCTGCTGATCACCGTCGACAACCTGAACTATTCGCGGTTTGAAAAGACCATGCCGGCGCTGGCGGCGTTCGCCAAAGAGAACGTCAATTTTACCCAGCATATGAGTTCGGGTAATACCGCCGACAGCGGCCTGTTTGGCCTGTTCTACGGTATTTCACCAGGCTATATGGACGGTGTCCTCTCGGCGCGTATTCCCGCCGCGTTGATCACCGCCCTCAACCAGCAGGGCTATCAGCTGGGCCTGTTCTCCTCCGATGGGTTTAGCAGCCCGCTTTATCGCCAGGCGCTGCTCTCCGACTTCTCGCTACCGAGCGCGAAGACTCAGAGCGACGAGCAGACGGCCAATCAGTGGATCGGCTGGCTGGACCGTTACGCGCAGGATGAGAATCGCTGGTTCTCGTGGATCTCGCTCAACGGTACGACCCTCGACGACACGCAGCAACAGGGCTTTGTCCGCCGTTACAGCAAGGCGGCAGGTGATGTTGACGCCCAGATTGATCGGGTTCTGACCGCGCTACGCGCAGCAGGCAAGCTCGACAACACGGTGGTGATTATCACTGGCGGCCACGGCAAGCCGCTTAACGTCAAACACGACTCGTTCGACTGGTCGCGCGAGCAGTTGCAGGTGCCGCTGGTTATTCACTGGCCGGGCACGCCGGCGCAGGAAATTGCCACGCTGACCGATAACAAAGATGTGATGACCACGCTGATGCAGCGCCTGCTCCATGTTTCGACGCCAGCCAATGAGTACTCGCAGGGTGAAGATCTGTTCAGCGCCGCACGACGTCGGAACTGGGTCACCGCGGCCAACGGCGATACGCTGGCCATTACCACCCCGACCATCACCGTGGTCCTCAACCATAACGGCACCTATACCACCTGGAGCCGCGACGGCGAGAAAATTAAAGATCAGAAACCGCAGCTCAGCCTGTTGCTGCAGGTCCTGACTGACGAAAAACGCTTTATCGCTAACTGATTGATTAATTATGAATCAATCGCGCGCGACCCGCTTGCATTCGCTCGGGGAACGGGTAATATTGTTCCCAACGCGTCGGCACGTAGCGCAGCCTGGTAGCGCACCGTCATGGGGTGTCGGGGGTCGGAGGTTCAAATCCTCTCGTGCCGACCAAATCATTCACCGGTAAGTTTTGTTAACGACCGGTAACCCTACAGAAACCCGCACTCTCTCCGAGTTTGCGGGTTTTTTGTTGCCTGTTTTCCGTCGAATTTAAACGGGATCTTCAGGCATATTCCCCCTGGCATGTCGAATGACCAATGCCTGAACTTGTCCTGCTCCCCGTGGATTAATAGACGACGTTAGCGATCCGGCTGGGCGACCGTTCTCATGCAGCCTTAAGCCGTGCCTTTAAGCGCATCGCCGGAAAAGCGCCGGGTGCTGCACGGCCAGTGGCGGGAAGAAGGGGTTTAGCGCTGTCCCAGTTCACGGGTACGCCTGACCGCCGCCAGTACGCTGCGCTGAAGGCCTGCGGCAAAGTCACTGTTGTTCAGCTCATACAGAGCGTGGATCCCGACTCCCGCCGGTGAATTATTGATATCCAGAAGCTGACGCGGATGCTTCTGGCTTTGGCGCAGCATCTCGACCGCGCCGAGGAGGTTCTCCAGCACCACCTCCGTCGCCTGAGGCCGCGACAGCCCCGCCAGTACGCCGGCATCGGTAAGGGACTCAATAAAGTAGTAAATATAGTTAGGCCCCGCGACGCCAAAACCGGTAAAGACATCGATCAACCGCTCTGGCAGATACAGCACTTTGCCAAAACCGCGCAGAAACGGCTCGATCTCAGCCGCGCTGGCGTGGGCGTTTAAGGTTACGCCGCTATAGCCAAATCCGGTATCGGTCAGGGTATTGGGGATCGTCCTGGCAATCGGCGTTGTCTCACCAAACAGGGAGGCCAGCTTTTCCAGGGTCACTCCCGCGATCAGAGAAACCACCGTCGTCGAGCCGTTTAGCTGGTCGCGCACGCGGCTCGCCACCGCCGCCAGATCGTCCTGCGGCCGGATCCCCAGCACCAGCAAAGAGGCCTCCCTTAAGCCACCGTCGCCCGACAACCGATAGCGGGAGTGCAGAGCCTCGATTCGCACGCTGTCGATATCCTCCAGCGAGATCGCGTCCGCCTGCAGCGTACCGTTGCTTAATGACGCGCGAATAATCGCCTCCGCCATCTGTCCGGCACCAATAAAATGGACCTTTGCCATAGTTTTACTCCTTATTCAAAACGCTATTCGTCGTGACCAACACCGAAGCGCCAGCCTTGTCGCGCCGGGTCGGCAACACGCCCCTCCGTTCAGTCAGTGGGATAACCCCGTCCGTCAACCGTGGTCAGCTTTTGCCTGCTCAGCGCCTGCATCGCCGCTTCGGGCTGATTAACAACCTGGTTGCGTGACCCCCCCTTAAGGTTGCCATTCCGCCTCATGCGACTCTGACTGATAAAAACGCAGCCGACAGGCGGCATCACCGCGAGCCAGCGCGGTCTGCACCTCTAAACGCAGTCCCGGAAACGCGTCGGTTAACGCATGATCGCCTTCCATGCAGATATCGCATAGCGTCTCAATTTCGCTGGCGCCCCGCCCCTGCTGCCGCCAGCAGTTGACGTAAGGACAGTAATGAAACAGGACGATAAATTCGGCCCGGCTGGCGCTAACGGGCTCCATCTCATAAACCTGAGATTCCAGACCGCAGGTAAACAGCCCGGCAAACTCCTGCAAATCCTGGCGATCGCGCATTTGCGCACGCAGCTTATGCCCGATATCGCGGCCATAGTGGCGTATGGCTTCACGCGCAAAATCATCCGCGATATGCCGTTGTCGGCTTTCGTCCAACAGGTAACCGATGGTAGCCGCGCGTTTTTCAGTAATGGCGCGCAGCGCCAGGGTCACCTCATCGTTTAAGGTGGCGGCGTTATGCGCCGGTTCCGAGCTTATTTGCGTCATGCGTTTATTCCCAGTCGGTATTCACTTTCACGTCGCTGGCGCCCGGCAGGGCATACACATCTTCGGCGTACCATTTCCGTGAGAGCTCAGCGAGCGTGCCGTCTTTTTTCAGGGCAACCAACTGCGCATCAATCGCTTTGATCAACTGCGGGTCGGTATTTTTTTTATACAAATAGACGTTAGGAAACAGGCCGACGGAATCCGAAGCTTTCAGATTGAGATTTAGCGCCTTATTTAACGCCAGTAGCGCACCAATGGGATAAATCGCCGCATCGTATTCCCCGGAAGCGACCGCTTTAAAGATATCGGCGGCGGACTGCTCGCCGTTGGGCTGCAGGTTAATTTGTTGGCCTGGATGTTTTTTGTTGTAGTTTTCAATCACCGTATAACGGGCGTCGGAGGTGTGAATCGGCACCAGCTTTTTCTTACCGCTGGCGAGATCGCCGAGTTGATGAATATCGTTCTCATCGTTACGTACAATCAGGCGTAAATCGCTGATCCCGGTCGGCTCGCCGGAGTGGTCATATTTTTCCGCCCGCTCTTTGGTAAGATAAAAGTGATCCGCCGCAAGGGTATACGCGCCGGTCGACAGGCCGACGATCATCGCGTCGCGCGAGACCGCATTAAAATGAAACGTATAGTCGGTTAACCGCTGGTCCAGCACCTTTAACAGATCGCCATCGTAGCCGGTAATATTGTTGTTATCGTCAACAAAGCTAAAGGGAAAACCGTTAGCGTTAACGACAACCTCAATCGTCTTCGCGTGCGGACTTTTTTCAACCGCCTGTGCGGCGTTAATTCCCATTGCCAACGTCAGCGCACTCACCAGTAAAATTTTATTTTTCAAAATACCTTCCCCAAAATGATAACCGTGGAACACTCTTTTGTACGTTTCCTTGCCAGCGGGCGCGCAGAAACCGTTCTACACTGCGCAATGCTCTGGCAATTGCCAGGCACAGCACGATATAAATCACCAGCACGACGCAATAGGCTTCGACAAAATGAAACCCGCGCGCGGCGGCGATATTGGCTTTCGCCATCAGATCAATAACGGTGATGGTGTAAACCAGCGAGGTGTCTTTAATCAGATCGATCAGCACGCTGGTGAAGTTCGGCAGTGCGGATACTGCCGCCTGCGGAAAAATAATGCGTCGGAACTGCGTGAACCCGCTTAGCCCAATTGACCATGCGGCCTCGAGCTGCCCCTTATCAACCGCGTTCCAGCCTGCGCGAAAGGTTTCGGCGAAATACGCGCTGAAAATCAGCGATAGCGCGGTGACCGCCGCCACCAGTGGCGAGAGTTTATAGTGGTACATATTGTCCTGCGGGCCGCCAAACAGCCCGGCGGCTATCCATGGCCAGACGTAAAAAAAGAAATACAGCATCACCAGTACCGGGACCGAACGGCTAAAGGAGAGAAATACCTTCGCCCCCCATTGAACCCCGGGAACCTGACGAATAATCACCCACGCCAGCGCCGCGCCCAGCAGAGTGGAAAAGAGTAAGGACAATAACGTTATCACCAGGGTAACCGGCAGCGCGCTTAAAATAAACGTAAAATTGTCCCGAATGAACGCCAGGCTAAACATGTTAATCTATCACTCCAGCAGGAACTGATACTTCTTTTCAATACGAGTGGTAAAATAGAGAATAATACTATTCAGCACCCAGTAAACGATAATAACACTAATAAACGCCGCAACCTGTTTAGACCCATAGCTATTTTGCGAAATCTTTTGTGCACGGCCAAAAATATCTACAATACCAATAATATTGACCAGTGAGGTCATCTTCACAAGGTTAATTAAAAGATTACCAAAAACGGGAATGGCAATAATGAGCCCCTGGGGAAAAATAATCCGCTGCATTCCCTTATGCCAGGGAATATTGAGGCTGATGATGGCCTCTTTCTGGCCGGTATCCACCGCACGCCACGCGGAGCGCATCATTTCTGCAAAATAGGGACTGATGCTGACCGAAATAGACAACACCGCAAAGGTGGTATCGCCAATCCATAGCGGCGGCAGCGCCAGCGCAGTCAAAATTAATTTTCCGCCGAAGAAAAACAGCAGGATCAGCAGCGCCAGGGGGGCGCCACGCAGAATGTCGGTATACCCGTTTGCCACCGCGCTGAACGGCTTAAAGCGACTAAACTGCAGCAGCACAATCAGCAGCGCGATCGTCAAACCAAGCAGCAGTGAGGCCAGCGTTATCCCGAGGGTCACGGGTAAATTTTCCAGCAGTTTCGGCAATATTCCGGCGATATCCTGCCAGTTAAAGAGCGGGTTATTGTTCATCATTAGCCTCAGGCATGATAGTGCAGTTGCGCCAGAAACGCCCGGGTTCGCCCCTGCTGTGCTGCGCCAAATATCTGTTCCGCCGGGCCCTGCTCAACGATTTCGCCGTTTTCCATAAATACCACCCGGGAAGCGACCTGGCGGGCGAACGCCATTTCATGGGTCACGATAATCATCGTCTGCCCCGCAGCGGCAATCGTCTGAATAAGCTCCAGCACTTCACCAACTTTTTCCGGATCCAGCGCGGAAGTCGGCTCATCCAGCAGCAGAACGGCGGGGTTAATTGCCAGCGCCCGCGCAATCCCGATACGCTGCTTTTGGCCGCCGGAGAGACTGTGCGGATAGCTGTCTTTTTTATGCAATAACCCCACCTGCTTTAAGAGTCGTTCAGCAATATCCTGCGCCTCCTGACGCGGGCGCTTTTGAGCGTAAATCAGTCCTTCGGTAATATTTTGCAGTGCGGTCAGATTATGAAAGAGATTCCACGATTGAAAAACCATGGCGGTTTTTGCCCGTAGCTTTTCAATCTCCTTTTTGCCCGCTTTTGCGCAATCCAGCGCCACATCATCTATTCTTATTTGCCCGCTATCGGCAGGCTCCAGGAAATTAAGCGTACGTAATAGCGTGGTTTTCCCTGAGCCACTGGGGCCAATAATGCAAATAATCTCACCGGAATGAATACTGAGCGAGACCTCTTTTAGCACTCTTTCACCGGAGAAGCTTTTACTGATCTTATTAATAGTTATCATAATGAAATATTCGTGGATAATTTTTATTTGCCGCACGCCGGCGTTTATTGCTGCCTAAAAACTATATTGCTGCAGTTCAGATGATAGCAAACAAGAAAATCATCTATCGAAAGTTAAAAAATAACTTTTTATATATTTGTTATGACAATGAGGCTGAATTGTAATTTAACTTTCTTAACAAAACTGGATGGCGATACTTGACAATAATTATTCAAATTTACTGAACAATGAGAGCAAATTGTTTCGATTTTAATCATCCGGCCGTCAGCCTATCATTTATCACATCGGGGCAACAACGCTCCAACACTGACAAAACACTTAAGGAATACGACCATGAAATCCATCAAAACTTTCGTTGCAGTTGCCGCACTCTCTATGATCTCTTTCGGTACTTTTGCTCAGAGCATCAGCGCCAGCGCTTCCACCCTGGACCGCGCAGAAGCCAAAATTGCCGCGCAGGCCGCAGAGCAAGGTGCGTCTTACAAAATCACCAGCGCTCAATTCAATAACCGCGTACATATGACCGCTGAGCTGACGAAATAAAATAGCCACATTGCCGGGCCGTCGGAAGATACAGGCGACAGCGACAACACGATGAAATAAGGAACAGAATATGAAAAATATCGGCGTAGTCACCGCACTGCTGTTGGCCGCTACACTTTCGTCCGGCGTGATGGCCGCAGAGAAGAGCCAGACACATCCGGAGGCGGGTTCAAATATCGATACATCGATGCATCAGAATCATATTGATGTCAGCCATGCCTTTGATAAAGAGAGCCTGACCGCAGGCAATCTTCAGTAAGACACTGCATAAGGCGCGCGTGGAAATATCCGCTGCGCGCTTTTTTTCTGCCCGTTTGACCATGGATTATCCGCCATAACCTCCGCTTTCGCCGTATCGATATACTACGCTTCTACACCTCGTTGCTTCCTGACAGCACATTTTGCAGATAACACTGCTTTCATCATGCGTACCGGACAGGCATTGAAAGCAGAAGTTGTCTGTTTTACTCAATAGCGTCCGCAGGATTTTCTGCCAGGGCTTTTATCCACTTTTTCCCCCTCTGTTATAGAGTACGACTATCCAGATGGTAAATTACGTCGTAGCATCTATCATTCGACTGTATGACTCATAAGCAGGAGCGGATGACATGAGAGTTAATGGACTTACCAAAGGATTTTTCATCCTTATCGTCTTTATTGTAACCCTGGCCTTTTTTGATGTTCTCTCACCCTATTATTCCGCCATCCTCTGGGCCGCGATCCTTGCGGTGATTTTTAATCCGGTCAAAAACAAGATTCGCACTCGCCTCGGCGAGCGTAATGGCCTCGCGGCGCTGCTGACCATCGTCATCATCTGCCTTATCGTTTTTACGCCGCTGGCGATCATCCTCTCGTCGCTGGCCTACGAGCTGAACGTGGTGTATAGCAAACTTCAGCATAACGACACTCAGTTCCCGACGGTGGTCGCCAGTCTGTTTGCTCACCTCCCCGGCTGGGCCAGAGGTTTCCTTGCCGAGCACAACCTCGATAGCGCGCAGCAGATCCAGCAGCAGCTCTCCGATGTTGCGCTGAAAAGCGGCCAGTATCTGGCCGGCAGCGCGTTTCTGATTGGTAAAGGCACCTTTGGCTTTACCGTCAGCTTCGGCATTATGCTGTACCTGCTGTTCTTCCTGCTAAAGGATGGGCCTTACCTGGTGCTGTTGACTCTCGAATCTCTGCCGTTATCGAGCTATGTGAAGCAGCACCTGTTCGCTAAATTCGCCGCGGTCGCCCGCGCCACGGTAAAAGGCACCGTGGCCGTGGCGCTGGCGCAGGGGGCGCTGGGCGGCTTTGCCTTCTGGGTTGCCGGTCTGGACGGCAGCATTCTGTGGGGTGCGCTGATGGCGTTCCTGTCGCTTATCCCGGCGGTAGGCTCGGCCATTATCTGGGTGCCGGCGGCGATTTACCTCTTCGCCACCGGGCAGCTGTGGCAGGGCGCCTTTATCGTCGGCTTCTTTGTGATTGTGATTGGCCTGGTGGATAACATTCTGCGTCCGCTGCTGGTGGGCAAGGATACCAAAATGCCGGACTACCTGATCCTTATCGCCACGCTGGGCGGCATGGAGATCTACGGTATCAACGGATTCGTTATCGGGCCGCTGATTGCCGCCTTGTTTATCGCTTGCTGGAACCTGCTGTCGGGACGAGAGCATGCCGGTAATACCGATGAAATAGATGAAGAATTCATTGAGGAAGCGAAAAATAGCCGCAACGAATAAGCTTCATGGGCCGCCGTGGCGCAAGGTGCGACACGGCATCACACCAGTACATAACACCATTCATTTTGAAAAAATTAGTAAATAAAACTTAACATTCAGCAAAGCAATGATAGGCTGTATCAGTCAGGAACGAAAATAAAGGATGATCAACCGTGAAAAAAATCACTACGCTAGCCGTTTCTCTGCTGACCGCCGCCTGCATGTCCGCTGTCGCTCTGGCCGCAGACCAGCCGCTGGAAAAAGTCGCGCCGTTCCCGAAAGCGGAAAAAGGCATGAAGCGTCAGGTTATTCAGCTGCCGCAGCAGCAGGATGAGTCAGCGCTGAAGGTTGAGCTGATAATCGGCCAGACGCTGGAAGTTGACTGCAACCACCATCGTTTAGGCGGGAAGCTGGAAAGCAAAACCCTGGAAGGCTGGGGCTATGACTACTATGTCTTTGATAAGCTGAGCGGCCCGGTCTCTACCATGATGGCCTGCCCGGATGGCAAGAAAGAGAAGAAATTTGTCACTGCCGGTCTCGGCGATGATGCCATGCTGCGCTACAACAGCAAGCTGCCGATTGTCGTGTACGCGCCGACCAATGTCGATGTGAAATATCGCATCTGGCGCGCCGACGAAACCATCGGTAACGCCGTCGTCCGCTAAGTCGACCCATCAAACCGACAAAAAAATGGCAGCCCGCAGGCTGCCGTTTTTGTCAGAGCGTTTGTCAGAGCGCGATATCCGCCATCGGCTTACCACCGCTCAGCGGCTTCAGCTCCGCCTGCGGGGCTTCATCCGCCACCGCGGCCGGCTCATATTTCAGCTCCAGCACTTCACTGGTCCACGCCAGCGCTTTCTCAATCTCCGCCGGGTTGCCGTCAAGGCGAATACCGTAGGTCGGGATGATGGCCTTCAGCCTGGCCTGCCATTCCGGCGAATTGACTTTGTCTTTAAACACTTTTTCCATTAGCTGCAGCATGATAGGCGCCGCGGTGGAGGCGCCTGGCGATGCGCCGAGCAGCGCCGCGACAGTGCCTTCGTCATCGCTCACCACTTCAGTACCGAGGCGCAGTACCCCGCCCTTCTTCGCATCGCGCTTGATAATCTGCACGCGCTGACCGGCCTGCCACAACCGCCAGTCCTCTTTCCGCGCTTCCGGATAGTACTCGCACAGCGCCGCCAGGCGATCTTTATCTTTCTGCATCACCTGGCTAATCAGGTATTTCACCAGATCGAAGTTGTCCAGACCGACGTTGAGCATCGGCAGAATATTCGAGGTATTGGTCGAGGCCAGCAGATCCCACAATGAACCGTTCTTCAGGAAGCGGGTCGAGAAGGTGGCGAACGGCCCGAACAGCACCACGCGTTTACCGTCGATAATACGGGTATCAATGTGCGGCACCGACATCGGCGGCGCGCCCACTTCGGCCTGGCCGTAAACCTTCGCCAGATGGTGGTTCACCACCTCCGGATTTTCGCAGACCAGGAACTGGCCGCCGACCGGGAAGCCCGCATACTCTTTGGCCTGTGGAATGCCGGTTTCCTGCAGCAGCGTCAACGCCGCGCCGCCGGCGCCGATAAAGATGAATTTCGCTTTAATGACCCGCTTCTGACGACGGTTGTCGGCATCCGCGAGAGTGACCGTCCAGCTCTTGTCGGCGTTGCGCTTGAAGCGACGCACCACGGTACCCAGCTGCAGGGAGAAATTATCATGCTTTTGCAGGCCGGCGATCAGCTGGCGGGTAATTTCGCCATAGTTGACGTCGGTTCCCACTTCAGTACGGGTGGCGGCCACCTTTTGCTGCGGATCGCGGCCTTCCATTACCAGCGGCGCCCAGGCTTTGATCTGCTGATGGTCTTCAGAATAGCGAATACCGCGGAACAGTTCGCTCTGCTGCAGCGCCGCATAGCGCGCGCGCAGGAAGTTGACGTTATCTTCGCCCCACACAAAGCTCATGTGCGGCACGCTGTTAATGAAAGATTTTGGTTTGTTCAGGACGCCGCGCGTCACCTGATGCGCCCAGAACTGACGCGAGATATGGAAGGCTTCGTTGATGTCGACCGCTTTGTCGATATTGATGCCGTTGGCGGTCTGCGGCGTGTAGTTCAGCTCCATTAGCGCCGCGTGGCCGGTACCCGCATTGTTCCACCCGTTTGAGCTCTCTTCCGCCACGCTGGACATCTGCTCAACCATGGTAATAGACCAGTCTGGCTCAAGCTCCTGCAGCCAGGTTCCCAGTGTGGCGCTCATAATGCCGCCGCCAATCAACAATACATCCGTCTCTTGCTCATGGCGGGTGTTGGTCCGAGTGCTGTTGGGACCAACCGCCTGTGAGCGTGGTACGGCCATCTTTTTATTCATCGGATTTGAGCCTTACTTTACTCGCTGTTTTTATTTAGCGCAGGTGATACGATTCTCACCACTCACGTTACCACCGAAGCTCAAAAATTTAAATATTGTTTAAATTTTAAGTTCTGTTTTGAGATCCGTTATAAAAATGTTTAATAAATGTATACACCAAATCACTTTTTGTACTGGTAGCCTTGGGGATTCCGCGCTATCATCCTCGGTTTTGTGACAGACCGCACGGAAGCAGGGCCTGCCACCGCTCCCTCTTTTTTATAAGCTGCGAACTTTTTTTATGCCCCCAGTTTCTGACCCCGCCGCTTCCGGCAATCTGCGCCCCATCCTCCGCTCCCCGTCGTTACTGACGCGCGAAGTGCTGGCCGGCGTGCTTACCGCCCTGGCGTTAATCCCTGAAGTTATTTCGTTTTCGGTCATTGCCGGTGTTGACCCGCAGGTCAGCCTGGTTGCCTCGGTGGTGCTTTGCCTGGCGATGTCGGTCCTCGGCGGGCGCCCGGCAATGGTGACGGCTGCTGCCGGGTCGGTGGCGCTGGTCATTGGCCCAATGGTGCATCAGTACGGCGTGGGCTACATTCTGCCGGCGGTCATTCTGGCGGGTATGATTCAAATTTTGTTTGGTCTGTGCGGCATGGCGCGCCTGATGCGTTTTATTCCCCCGGCAGTGATGACCGGGTTCGTCAATGCCCTCGGGATCCTGATTTTCTTTGCTCAGGTACCGCACTTCTGGAGTCGCCAGCCGCTGATCGTCGGCCTGTTCGTCCTGACGCTGCTTATCGTCCTCTGGGCGCCGCGCTTCATTAAGGCCGTCCCGGCGCCACTGATCGCCATTGTCGCGCTCACTCTCTATACCGTCACCACTGGCCAGCAGTTGCCCACCGTCGGCGATGAAGGCTCGATGAGCGGCGGCCTGCCGGGATTCACTGCCCTGACCGTCCCCCTGAACCTGGCGACACTGCAGATTATCTGGCCGTGCGCCCTCAGTATCGCCTTTGTCGGTCTGATGGAGTCCCTGCTGACGGCTAAGCTGGTGGACGATCTCACCCATACCCCGTCGAACAAATCGCGGGAAAGCGCCGGGCTGGGTATCGCTAATATCCTTGCCGGCTGTTATGGCGGTATCGCCGGCTGCGCGATGATCGGCCAGACCATCGTTAACGTGGAGATGGGCAGAGCCCGCAGCCGTCTCTCAACGGTGATCGCCGGTCTGGTGCTGCTCCTGCTGGTGACAGCGCTCAGCCAGGTGATGGCGCAGATCCCGATGGCGGTGCTGGCAGGGGTGATGGTGATTGTGGCGGTGAAAACCTTTAGCTGGCATAGTATTCGCCCGGGCGAACTGGTGCGTAATCCGTGGCCGGAAACGCTGGTGATGCTGGTGACCGTCGCCGCAACGGTGGGAACCAGCAATCTGGCGATCGGCGTGCTGGCGGGGATCGTCGCCATGGCGCTCATCCCCCGCCGCCTGCGCACGAAGGCGCAGGCTACATCAGAAACAGCGTCGCCAGACCAAGGAAAATAAAGAAGCCGCCGGTGTCGGTGATAGCGGTGATCATCACGCTGGAGCCGACCGCCGGGTCGCGCCCCAGCTTCACCATAACCATCGGGATTATCACGCCCATCATCGCCGCCATCAGCAGGTTGAGCATCATGGCCAGCGTCATCACCCCACCGAGCTGCGGATCGTCATACAGCCACCAGGTAATGGCCCCCATAATCCCGCCCCATACCAGGCCGTTAATCAGGGCGACCCCCATTTCACGCAGGATCAGGAAGGTAAAGCTGCCGGGCTGGATCTGCTGTAGCGCCATCGCCCGGACGATCATGGTGATCGTCTGGTTGCCGGTATTGCCGCCGATCCCGGCGACGATCGGCATCAGCGAGGCCAGCGCCACCAGCTGTGAAATGGTGTGTTCGAAGCCGTCGATGACCCTGGAAGCGATAAACGCCGTACACAGGTTGACCGCCAGCCACGCCCAGCGCGTTTTCACCGCCTTGCTGACCGGGGCGAAGACATCCTCTTCATCGCTCAGGCCCCCCATCCGGCGCAGATCGTTATCGGTCTCTTCATAAACCACATCAACGATCTCATCGATGGTCAGTCGCCCGATCAGCTTACCATCGGCATCAATGACGGCGGCGCTGAGTAAGTCATCACGTTCGAAGGTGCGCGCCACCTTCTCCGCCTCTTCGTGCGGCTGAAAGGTGACCGGATCGCCCTCCATCACCTCCCCTACCCGCTTCTGCGCATCGTTGAGCAGAATGGTCTGCAGCTCCAGCTCGCCGAGCAGCAGCTTGTTACGGGTGGTGACGAACAGCTTATCGGTGTTTTCCGGCATTTTACCCAGACGCCGCAGATAGCGCTGCACCGCTGCCAGCGTGGCCTCCGGTCGCACCGTAATGACCTCAAACTCCATGATCGACCCGACGCTGTTGTCGGCGTAGCGCATAATCTGGCGAATACGGGCACGCTTCTCGGCAGGCAGGGTCGCCAGCAGCCGTCCGGTCAGGTTGCGCGGCAGATGCTGCAGCAGGTAAACCTGTTCATCGATATCCAGCGGCTGCATCACCTGCAGCAGCTCGGGGTCGCTCATCTTGTCGATCAGGTCGCCCCAGACATTTTCTGAGGCTTCCAGCAGCACTTCGCCGCGTTTATCGTCAGGCACCAGGCACCATAGCGCGGTACGGGCGTCATAGGGGAGCGCTTCCAGCGCATCGGCGAGATCCGGCGGCGGCAGATGCGAGACCAGGATCTCGACTTCCGCCAGGTCATCGGCCAGCGTGCCTTCATCATAGCGTTCGGCCAGCGTCAGTTTGCCCAGCAGCGCGGAGGTCACTGCTTTATCGGTGCTCAAGAGCCAAATCAGACGGGCGCGCTCTTCGTCACGTAAGCGGGCGCTTTTTTTATGCAAAACGGACATCGATCGGGCAATCCTTTTGAGAATAGTGAGCCGGCCTGCGGGCCGGAAGCCTTAAGCATAGCGCGAGGAGGGGGAAATAATAACCGCCAGCAATGTTGTCGCTGAAAATTTCAGCGGCGCGGCGCCCGGTTTTTCCCCCGGGCTCGCGGCGAGCATCAGGCCGTACGGGCCACCGCATCGCGGGAAGCCTGCGCCCGCTCCTCCCCGGTGAGCTCGGACAGCTGGCCGGCACGCATCTCCAGCAGGCGATCGGCGTGCTGGAAATAGTGATCGTCATGGCTGATGGCGAACACGGTTTTCCCCATCTGCTGCATCAGCGGCAGCAGCACCTGATAGAACTCGCGGCGGAAATGCGGATCCTGATCCGCCGCCCATTCATCCAGCAGAATGATGTCCCGGGACTCGGCCAGCGCCAGCAGGAGCGCCACGCGCTTCTTCTGCCCTTTCGACAGCCGGAGGTCGGCGATTTTCCCGTTCTCCAGCTGCAGCTTGTGGGCCATTTGCAGGCGCTCCAGCCACGTTGCCACCAGCGCCGGATCGGCCTCCTCTCCCTGCGGCCCGAGCAGGCGGTCAAACAGCCAGACGTCGGTAAACACCGCGGAGAACAGTTTGCGATACTCCTCCGGTTTATCCGCCGCCAGCGGCTGGCCGTCCACGAGGATCTGACCGGAAACCGGCTGATACAGGCCGGTCAGGAGCATCGCCAGGGTTGACTTGCCGCTGCCGTTGCCGCCGATCAGAAACACCAGCTCGCCGCGTTTCAGCGTCAGGTTAAGCGGCCCTACCGCAAAGCGCTGGTCCGGATAATGGAAAGTGACATCGCGCAACTCCAGCGTCTGCCAGTCAGGATGCGCCTGCGGCCGGGGAAATTCGGCTTGATATGGGGCGAGAGAGAACTGGCGCAGCTTGTTAAACGCCACCTGGGCGCTGAGCAAGGTGGGCAGCGCGCCGACGGCGGAGAGCAGCGGCGTGCGCAGAAACAGCAGCGTCAGGGAATAGGTCGCCGCCACGGCGGTATCGGCCCAGCCGAGGCTGTTGGCCATCCAGAACACCAGCCCGATGGCGCCAAGCATCATAATATTCGACCAGTTAACCGCGCTGAGATGGAAGGTATCGGCGCGAACGATATGGTGCCGATACTCCCGGGCGTCCGGGAGGTAGAGCTGATTAAACACATACTCCGCGCGTTCGCGATTGAGGGTCAGCTCTTTGCGCCCCTCCAGCACCGTCTGGTAGTCGTGATACAGCTTATCTTCCGTTTCGCGCAGGCTGGCCATATGTTTGTACACCCGCGACACCAGCACAAAACCGCCCCAGATGGTGAGCGCCATCCACAGCGCCGTCACCAGCATCATTTTGCCTGACAGCCAGGCCAGATAGGCGGCAGAGCCGAAGGTCAGAATGATCCCCTGCACCAGCTCCGGCAGGCGCACAAAGGCGATGGTGATGTTACGGATATCGCTGGTCAGCCCGGCAAGCAGCGACGCGCTGCCGATCTTCTCCACCTGTTCAATCTGAGTATCGAGGATGCGTTTAACAAATTCGCCGCGCAGGCGATAAACAAAATGGTGGCCGAGGGTGGTCAGCGCCAGCTGGGAGCCCAGCGTCACCGCCATCAGCAGCCCCAGCAGGCCTAGAAACTCCGGCAGGACCCGCAGCGAGGTATCGACAGCGGTAATCAGGCGCAGGTTAATGAAGGCGATTAAGCCGATACCCAGCGCGGCGCTGAGCAGACTGAGGGCAATCACGCCGAGAAACGGCCAGCGATACTGACGCCAGACGAGAGAGAGAAGTTCCATAACAGGCTATCCGGAAAAGCAAAACAGCCAGCAGTTTAAACGGCTCGCCGATGACATCAAGAATAATTCTTATTTTAATACTGGCGACTGCCCGCCTGCCGAAAAGTGAGGTTGTAACGACAGTCGCCCGTTTCGGAGTGATGCCCGGCTTTCAGCGGCTGAATACCATGATAAAACAGACGCGACTCGCCGCCCCAGACCACCACATCGCCATGCTCCAGCAGCAGCCGCTGTAGCGGGTCGCTGCGTTGCAACCCGCCAAACTGAAAGATGGCCGGCAGACCCAGCGAGACCGAGACGATCGGCGCCCGCAGATCCTGTTCATCTTTATCCTGATGCAACGACAGTTTTGCGCCCGGCTGATAGCGGTTAATCAGACAGGCGTCGGGGGAAAAGTTCGGATAGCCGCCGGCCGCGGCTGCCGCCAGCGCCAGTTCGCGGAATACGGCAGGCATCGGCGGCCAGGTTTGATCGGTTAACGGGTCGACCGGGTCGTACAGGTAGCCGTGGCGATCGGTGGTCCAGCCCAGCGCGCCGCAGTTGGTCATGGCGACCGACATGGTGTATCCACCCGGCGTGACCATCTGGCGAAATGGCGACTGGCGGGCGACATCGGCAATCGCCTGCAGCAGCGCCGGGGCGCGCTCGCGGGCGAAGCGTCGGAGCACCACCGCACCGGGTGCCAGCGGCTCCTGCCACGGTGGCGTATCGCTAAACAGATCGAGCATTATTCCTCCTCGTGTTGGGCCTCGCGCGCCAGCAGCTGCGCTTTCCGCGCCGTTCCCCAGCGATAACCGGACAGCTCGCCGCCCTCCCGTACCACCCGATGGCAGGGAACGATCACCGCCAGCGAATTCGCCGCGCAGGCGCCAGCCACCGCTCTTGCCGCTCGTGGCAGACCAATATGCTCTGCCACCTGGCGGTAGCTGCGGGTCTCGCCCGCCGGGATCTGCCGCAGCGCCTGCCAGACCTGCAACTGAAAGGCGGTGCCCTGCAGATCCAGCGGCAGCGATACCGGCCGCCGGCTGTCGTCGAGGTGGGCGAAAACCTCGGCCATTTGGCGACGGAACTCAGGGGTTCCCTGGCGCAACTCGGCGTTGGGAAAGCGCTGGCGCAGGTCATCGAGCAATGCCATATCGTTATCGCCCGGCAGAACGGCGCAAACGCCACGCTCACTCTGCGCCACCAGACAGCGGCCCAGCGCGCAGTCGCCCGTGGTCCAGGTCACCACGGTGGCGGCGCCGCCGCGGCGAAACTGACGGGCCGTCATGCCTAATGCCGCATCGGCCTGACGATAATAGCTGCTGCTGTCGGGAAAACCGGCCGCCAGCGCGGCGCGGGTCACCGTGTTCCCCTGCTCCAGCGCTTCCCGCAGACGTCGGGCGCGCCACGCCTGTTGCCACGCTTTGGGGGTCATACCGGTGACGGATTTAAACAAACGGTGGAAATGAAACGGGCTGACCGCCAGCTCACGAGCCAGCGCCTCAAGGGTCAGGGGCGCGTCCTGCTCCAGCAACCGGCAGGCCTGCGCCACTTTGTCGACCCTTTGCTGCTGCGGATCGTCTTTATCCGGCTGGCAGCGTTTGCAGGGGCGGAACCCCGCCGCCACGGCAGCGGCGACGTCGGCAAAAAAGCGCACGTTTTCCCGCCGCGCACGACGCGAGCGGCAGGAAGGGCGGCAGCAGATGCCGGTGGTCAGTACCGCAAAGACAAACTGACCATCGGCCCGGGTATCACGTTCGCAGACCGCCTGCCAGCGGCGGTCATCGGTATCGGCAACTATCGGTTTCATGACGAGGCTCCTGCTGTAAGTGTATCCTCAGTCTGCGGCGACGCCCGCAGCAAAAAACCCGCAATCTTGCTTTTTAATTTTTCTCGCCGACGAGGAAGGTGCGAAACTGTGGCGACATCCAGGTTTTAAACCCCTCGCCCTCTTTGACGATCATATAGACTGCCAGCCCCTGCTCGCGCACCACCTGCTGCGCTTTTTCCGGCCCGAGCACCATCAGTCCGGTATCCCAGCCATCCGCCTCCAGCGCCGTTGGCGCAATGACGGTCACGGAGACCAGCTTATGGGTTATCGGCTGCCCGGTCTGCGGATCGATGACGTGCGAGATACGTTTGCCGTCGAGTTCATAGTAGTTGCGATAGCTGCCGGAGGTGCTGATGCCGTGACCATTGATGTCGACAATCGCCTGGACGGCGTTTTCCCGGTCAGTAGGTTTCTGGATCGCCACCCGCCAGGGCTTGCCTTCGCCGTTCATCCCGCGGCTCACCAACGCCCCGCCCACCGACACCAGATAGCGGGAGATCCCCTCCTGCTCCATCAATCGCGCGAGGTGATCGGCAGCATAGCCCTCCCCCACCGTGGAGAGATCGACAAACAGATCGGGGATATCTTTTTGCAGGAATTGCCTGCCGCTCTGATTGATAACCTGCAGATGCTGCAGGCCGGTGCGCGCCTTCGCCGCGGCTATCGCCTGGGCATCCGGGGTGGTGACCGGCTGTTTATCCGGGCCAAAGCCCCACAGATTGACCAGCGGCCCCACGGTAATATCCATCGCGCCGTGCGTTTTGGCGCCAATCCGCAACGACAGCGTCACGATGTCCGCCATCGCTTCGCTCACTGGCCAGGGCCGGGTATCCGCCGCGTGGTTGAAACGCATCAGCGCCGAGTCGTTTTTCCAGGTCGAGAGCAGGCGATCGTCGGCATCCAGCTGGGCCTGAACCTTGGCGCGCAACGCCTCGGCCTTTGCCTCATCCACGCCAATGACGCTGACCCGCCAGAAGGTGCCCATGGTTTTGCCATCCAGCACGGTGGCCGTCGAAGCCGGGGTCGCAGGGGTGGTGGCTGAATCGCAGCCAGAGAGCAGTACGCAGGCGCCCAGCAGTGCGGCGCGAAAGAAAGTCATGTCCATTAGTCGAGGCTCCTCTTACCAGGGCGACAAGAGTATACCAGCGAGGTTAAACCAGACATAAAAAAAGGCGCCAGAGGCGCCTTTTTCTTGTGCAGCTTGCGACTTAGAACTGGTAAACCAGGCCCAGTGCAACCACGTCGTCGGTAGAAACACCGGCGTTGCGGGTGAAGCTGTTGTCGTCCAGCAGGTTGATTTTGTAGTCAACATAGGTGGACATGTTTTTGTTGAAGTAGTAAGTCGCGCCAACATCAACATATTTCAGGAGGTCCTGGTCGCCGTAGCCTTCCAGATCCTTACCTTTAGACTGCAGGTAAGCCACGGACGGACGCAGACCGAAGTCGAACTGGTACTGAGCAACCACTTCGAAGTTCTGTGCTTTGTTAGCAAAGCCCAGGGAACCGGCGCGGGTCGCGTTGTAGGTCTGGGTGTACTGAGTGGCCAGGTAGATGTTGTTCGCGTCGTATTTCAGACCACCGGTGTAGGTTTCAGCGTTGTCGCCGTTACCCAGAACCAGGTTGTTCTGATCGTCGGTACGTTTAGAGTGAGAGTACGCGAAACCAGCGCTGATGCCATCAAAGATGTCATAAGTTACAGAAGTACCGTAGCCGTCGCCATTCTGTTTCTGCGCGCCACGACCGTTGTTGGTCGCGCCTTCGCCGCTGACGCTGCCGTTTTTACCCTGGTACTGCAGAGCAAAGTTCAGGCCGTCAACCAGACCGAAGAAGTCAGAGTTACGGTAGGTTGCAACGCCGTTAGCACGGGACTGCAGGAAGTTGTCAGAACCGTAGGTGTCGCCGCCGAATTCCGGCAGAACGTCGGTCCAGGACGTTACGTCGTATACCACGCCGTAGTTACGACCGTAGTCGAAAGAACCCGCGTCGCCAAATTTCAGACCGGCGAATGCCAGACGAGTCCATGCCTGATCGCTGGAGCTTTCAGTGTTGTTCGCCTGAACGTTGTATTCCCACTGGCCGTAACCGGTCAGCTGGTCGTTGATCTGAGTTTCACCTTTAACGCCTACACGCATGTAGGTCTGGTCGCCGTCTACGCTCTTGTCGTCAGAGAAGTAGTGCAGACCATCGATTTTACCGTACAGGTCTAATTTGTTGCCATCTTTGTTATAAATTTCAGCCGCATTTGCTGCGCCTGCTACCAGCAGAGCCGGTACCAGGAGGGACAGTACTTTAACTTTCATGTTATTAACCCTCTGTTTGTTATATGCCTTTTATTATGCCACTGCTTACTGATTACCCTTCTAATCAGTCGGCTATTTCATTGTGCTGCAAAATGCAGAATAATCCAACAAGAATATGATACTAAAACTTCTAAGATGTTTCAAAATGCCCACAAGATGTTTCAATTTGTAAAAATGGCGGAACTTTTTGCACCACAAAATGGTCTGGGAAATACGCACTAATAATCAAAAAAAATATTTATTGGTTCACAATCAATCACATACATACAAATAACTCTATAGCACTGAATGGTAAAACAAAACTATCATTGGTGACTAAAATAACAGTCGCTATCATCATTAACTTTATTTATTACCGTCATTCAGTTCTGAATGTCTGTTTACCCCTATTTCAACCGGATGCCTCGCATCCGGTTTTTTTTACCCTTCTTTACACAACTTTAATTTATCTGTGCTACCGCAAAAAATTCCCTAACGACTATTAATCAATCAATTAGCCTCTCAATTGCCCTTATTCAGCCAATGTCTTGTTATTTCGTGCGATTCTTCCGCCTGTACTTTGTCAATATCGCGACTGGTCAGCGTTGTTGGCGCGGTTTCATTTGCGCTTCGATTCTAAGATAATTCCTGGAGAGTATCGCGCCGCTGGCACCATTCTGTAGTATGGATTTACGCCATTAGCCTTTATACTGCCTGCAGCATCTGCTTTGTTGCCAGTTACTCTGGCGCTACATCCTGTTTACAAACAATGATGAGTCGTTCAGCCACAAGATGACCCCGAAAAAATTCTCCCTGATCCCCGGCAACATCAGCCGCTTCTTCATTTTGATGGTTATTGTCCTGCTGGCGACGATGGGGGTGATGATTCAAAGTGCCGTCAATGCCTGGCTGAAAGAGAAGAGCTATCAGGTGGTTGATGTCTCCCACGCCTTGCACCAGCGCATTGACACCTGGCGCTATGCCACCTGGCAGATCTACGACAATATCGCCGCGACCTCGGCTAACGCTGCGAGCGGTGGCTTGCAGGAGACGCGTTTAAAACAGGACGTCTACTACCTTGAGAAGCCCCGGCGTAAAACCGAAGCGCTGATTTTTGGCTCCCACGACAGCTCGACCCTCGAGATGACGCAGAAAATGTCCGATTATCTCGATATTTTGTGGGGTGCGGAAACCATCCCATGGTCGATGTACTATCTCAATGGTCTGGATAATAGCCTGATTTTGGTCTCAACCCTGCCGTTGAAGGACCTCTCCTCAAGCTTTAAAGAGTCAACGATCAGTAGCGTCGTGGAATCCCGGCGCGCGGAGATGCTGCTGCAGGCCAATACCCTTGATGAGCGCGAGACCTTCTCGCCGCTGCGCCATCTCGCCTGGCAGAACGCGCACTACTTTACGTTACGCACCACCTTCAACCAGCCTGGACATCTGGCCACGGTGGTCGCTTTCGACCTGCCGATTAACGATCTGATCCCGCCGGGCATGGCGTTGGACAGCTTCCGTATCGAGCCAGACCCGTCGCAAAACCTTGCCACCAATCCTGACAAAGAGACGACCGACCATATCGGGATCACCTTTAACGGCATGCAGATCGACATCGCCACCGATATCAGCACTACCGGTATGCAGTTGCTCTGGACGGTACCGCTGAGCAGCATGCTGCTGGCCGCCCTGCAGAATATTCTTCTGCCGCTGCTGCTCAACATTGGCCTGCTGGCGCTGGCGCTGTTTGGTTTTACCACCTTTCGTCACTTTAAAGGACGCAGCAATCCGTCTGGCGCCGGGCTCCCTTCCGCCGCCAACAGCGAACTGCGTCTGCTACGCGCTATAAATGAAGAAATTGTTTCTTTGCTGCCGCTGGGGCTGCTGGTTCACGATCAGGAAGCCAACCGAACCCTTATCAGCAACCCTATTGCCGACCATCTGCTTCCGCACCTGAATCTGCAGAACATCACCAATATGGCGGACCAGCATCAGGGGGTGATTCAGGCCACCGTCAATAATGAGCAGTATGAAATCCGCCAGTATCGCAGCCAGGTAGCGCCGCGCACGCAGATCCTGATTATCCGAGACCAGGACCGCGAAGTGCTGGTCAATAAAAAGCTCAAGCAGGCCCAGCGCTTGTATGAGAAAAACCAGCAGGGCCGGGCGGCCTTTATGCAGCATATTGGCAGCGCCCTGAAGCAGCCCGCGCTGAACCTGGCGGCAGAGGCGGCGGCGCTCAGCAGTACAGAGAACCGAACGCTGGCGCAGCATGCCGATGAGCTGGTCAAACTGATCGATGACATTCAGCTCGCCAATCTGCTGGAAAGCGACACCTGGAAAACCAGCCAGGCGCTGTTCTCGGTTCAGGAACTGATCGATGACGTTGTACCGGAAGTTCTGCCGGCGATGAAGCGCAAGGGTCTGCAGCTGCTGATCAATAACGCGCTCCCTGCCGGTGAGCAGCGCTACGGTGACCGTGAAGCCCTGCGACGCACACTGGTACTGTTAATCCAGTATTCCATCACCACCACGCCTATCGGCAAGATCACCCTCGACGTTTGCCAGGACGAGTCGGCCAGCGATCGTTTGACCTTCCGCATTCTGGATACTGGCAATGGCGTCTCGGCAAACGAGATCGACAATTTGCACTTCCCGTATCTCAACGAGACCCAGAGCGATCTGTACGGCAAGGCGAACGCCCTCACCTTCTGGCTGTGCGACCGCATGACGCGCAAACTGGGTGGGCAGTTGACCATCAAAGCGCGGGAGTCGCTGGGAACGCGCTATACCCTGCACCTGAAAATGCCGGCCAGCGAAGAGGCGCCAGAGGCGGGCGAACATCTGCTGGATGACGTTATCGTCCTGCTGGATGTGACTTCCAGTGAAGTGCGGCGAATTGTCACCCGCCAGCTGGAGAGCTGGGGGGCGTCGTGCATCACGCCGGACGATCGGGCGACAAGTCAAGCGTTCGATCTGTATTTAACGGATAATCCGTCTAATCTTACTGCTTCGGGCTTGCTTTTAAGCGATGATGAGGTCGGAATACGCAAGATCGGCCCGGGACAACTGCGGGTCAACTTTAATATTAGCACGGCGATGCAGGAGGCTATCCTGCAGCTTATTGAGCAGCAGCTGGCGGAGGAGGCGGTTCAGCCCGCCACCTCAGGAAACGAGAGTAACGCCGAACTCCATGCCAGCGGCTATTACGCACTGTTTGCCGATACGGTACCGGATGATGTTCAGAGATTGTATACTGAAATCGAAGCGGGCGATTTTGCTGCTCTGGCGCAAACCGCCCACCGCCTCAAAGGGGCATTTGCTATGCTTAATCTGATACCCGGCAAGCAGTTATGTGAAACGCTTGAGCATCTGATTCGCGAAAAGGATGCGCAAGGCATAGAAAAATATATCAGCGACATTGACGCTTACGTCAAGAGCTTGCTGTAGAAGGTAGCCTTATACATGAACACTATGAACGTAATTATTGCCGATGACCATCCGATCGTACTGTTCGGTATTCGTAAGTCACTTGAGCAAATTGAGTGGGTGAACGTCGTTGGCGAGTTTGAAGACTCCACGGCCCTTATCAACAATCTTCCGAAGCTGGACGCCCATGTGCTGATCACCGATCTGTCCATGCCCGGTGATAAATACGGCGACGGGATCACGCTGATTAAATACATCAAGCGCCACTTCCCGGATCTGTCGATCATTGTTCTGACCATGAACAACAACCCGGCGATCCTCAGCGCGGTGCTGGATTTGGATATCGAAGGGATCGTTCTCAAGCAAGGAGCGCCGACCGACCTGCCAAAAGCGCTGGCCGCGCTGCAGAAAGGGAAGAAATTCACACCGGAAAGCGTCTCTCGTCTGCTGGAAAAAATCAGCGCCAGCGGCTATGGCGATAAACGCCTGTCGCCGAAAGAGAGCGAAGTGCTGCGTCTGTTCGCTGAAGGCTTCCTGGTGACCGAGATCGCCAAAAAGCTCAACCGCAGCATCAAAACCATCAGTAGCCAGAAGAAGTCGGCAATGATGAAGCTGGGCGTGGAAAACGACATTGCGCTGCTGAACTACCTCTCCTCCGTCTCGCTGAGTTCGACGGATAAAGAGTAACCCCTTTGTTTTCTCCGTCTCGCCCCAGCGAGACGGAGCTCCCCGTTATTCCCGCCCGTTACGTACCCGCGCCGCATACACCGTCAGCGTTTGCTTCAGCACGTCGAGGGTGACCGGCTTAGACAGGCAGCTGTCCATCCCCGATTCAAGACAGCGCTGCTTCTCTTCCGCCAGGGCATTGGCGGTGACGCCGATCACCGGCAGCGTCAGGCCAAGCTGACGAATGCGCTGCGTCAGACGATAACCATCCATATTGGGCATGTTGACGTCGCTAAGCACGATATCGATATGCTGTTTGCTAAGCACGTTGAGCGCGTCGACCCCGTCGTTAGCGGTCACGCACTGGTAGCCGAGCGATCCCAGCTGATCCGCCAGCAGACGGCGGTTAATCGGGTGATCGTCGACCACGAGGATCATCATGTCGTCGTTATTACCGATCTGCGCGTCCGGCGCCATCAGCGCCCGGCTATTCTCCGCGCTGTCGAGGGCGACGTGGAAAATACGCCCCAGCAGCGGCAGCAGTTCATGCGGCGTCGTCACGCTGTGCAGCCACTCTCCGGCCGCTCGCTCCTGCGGGATGCCGATATGGCGGCGGCAGAAGATGACCATCGCACTCCCCTGCCAGCCCCTCTGCGCTTCATCGTCAGTCAGCAAGACATCGTCGGCGTCCGGCGTTTCTCCGGCATGGCGGCGTACCGTCAGGCCGTGATAGCTGAGCAGCGACGTGACGAACATCGCCAGCGAGGTATTATGAATTGCCAGCCAGCAGGTCTTGCCTGCGAAACCGTCCGCCGTCACCTGCGGTGTGTTCTGCACGCCATACAGCGGGATACGGATGGTAAAACGACTGCCCATCCCCGGCTCCGTTTCCACGGCGATATCGCCATCCATCATGCTGATCAGCTTTTCACAGATCGCCAGGCCAAGGCCGGTGCCCTGGAAGTTTCGCTGCACGCCGGTCCCCACCTGGAAGAAGGGATCGAACAGGCGCAACACCTCTTTCGCCGGGATCCCCTCCCCGGTATCGCGGACGCTGATCTGCAGATAATCCCCCGCACACTGGACATGCAGGATAATACAGCCGGTGTCGGTGAACTTAATCGCATTGCTCAACAGGTTAGAGATCACCTGCTGCAGGCGCATCGGGTCGCCGGACATCTGCTCCGGGACATCCGGCTCGATAAAACAGTACAGACCCAGCTGCTTGCGTACCACCAGCGGCAGATAGTTAGCAGAGATATGGTTCATCACTTCGCGCGGGGAAAACTCCCGCGGCTCGATCTTCAACTGCTCAGACTCGATTTTCGAGAAATCGAGAATATCGCTGATGATTTTCAGCAGCAGGCTGGAAGAGTTGTTCATCGCCGTCACCAGGCGATCAACGCCCTTCGGCAGGGCCTTCGTCTGCAGCAGATCGAGGTTACCGATGATGCCGTATAGCGGGGTACGCAGCTCATGGCTGACGGTCGCAAGGAACATCGATTTCGACTGGCTGGCCTGTTCAGCCGCCTGGGCCATCTCCTGCAGCGACTCCTCCATTTTCACGCGGGCGGAAACGTCCACCAGCACGCAAATGGCGACGTTTTCATTGCGATAACGCGAATGGACAAAGCTAATCTGCAGGTTGGTATGGTTGCTGGTCAGCACATCGACAAAGTTGACCTGCTGGCCGCAGATGATCTGCGTCAGCCGCTGGCGATCCTCATGGGTCAGCATATTCAGGTAGTTGTGCGCCAGCTCGTTACTGAGAATATTGGTCCCGTCGACGGTGCGCAGAATACAGATCCCCACCGGGGCTGAGGCCACGATTTTGCGGTTGAACTGTTCATGCTCTTCCAGTCGCTGCGCATCATTTTCCGCCGGGATAAAAATGCGCCGCTCATACATTCGCGCCAGCGCAAACAGCATTGCTCCGGTCAGAATATTGAGAATGATGGCGTTGATGATGAGCATGCGGATCCGCTCCAGCACCTGGTCCACCGAAACGGAATAGACGATACTTAAGGAGGACGGCGCCAGGCTTTTTTTCAGCACCAGCTCGCGAAAACCTGCGCTGTAGCCAAACCACATCCGCTCCTGCATCCACTTCGCTTCGCTCTGGATTTTGCCTTCCGCGCCGGCCAACGAGATCAGCGGCTGGCCGTTATCGTCAAAAATCGTCACGCTCATAGGCAAACTGCCTGGCGTGAAGAAGCTCTCCATACGGATGGTCTGCTCCACGCCGAGCATCGCCTGCAGACGGTTGGCCATATAGACCGGGGTCAGGGCATAAAAGTAGCCCACGCCGGGGCGCATGCCCTGGCTTATCCAGAACAGGTTGTTGCCGCGCTCGTTTTGCGGCGCGTTGCGATATTGCTCAATGCGCTGATGCAGGACTTTCAGCGCCTGATCGCGCTCAATCGGCACGTCCCGTAGGCCAAAGTTGGCCATGCAGAGGTTATCGCTGCCAATGAGAAAGATGCGGTTAAGGTCGTAGGCAGCGGTAAAATTATCCCGCCAGTAGCGCATAAACCACGCCAGTGATTGCAGCGAATTACGCCAGGTGCTGCTCATCGCGCTGCAGTCGGAATCTGGGTACAGGGGTTCAAAGTTGGGCACCGCTATATCGCCGTTTTGCCCTTGCGCTACCGCGTCCCCTGCCGACAAGCGGTTACCGGCGACGTACTTCAGCTCTTTAATCACGTCCGCCGTACGCTGAATATAGCGCTGGGCCTGATCGGCGTTGAGATTGAGCTCCTGATGGATCTCGGCTTCCCGCTCGTGCAGGGCATTGACGATATAGAACACAGAGACAAACGCAATCAGCAGCCACAGTAATACCGCCAGCGCTCTGAACAGATAACGTGAAACCTTCAGGGTTGTATGAAACGAGGCAAGATATTTCAATGTGGCGATGCTCGGCCGTCAGGGACTCAACAGAATGGGGTTAAAGTAGCGGTAAACCGGCTTTGCCGCAATCTTAATGCAAAAAGGGCCGGGAGAATACCCGGCCCTTTCAGAACATTTACCTGCGACGATTACTCTTCGTCTTCGGCGATGTCGTCATCGGTATCCGCTTCCGGGGCGATATCGTCATCGCCTTCCGCTACGCTACCGTCGATGGCATCCAGTTCTTCGTCGTCCACCGGCTCTGCCACGCGCTGCAGACCCACCACGTTTTCATCTTCCGCGGTGCGGATGAGGATCACGCCCTGGGTGTTACGGCCCACGATGCTCACTTCGGAAACGCGGGTACGAACCAGCGTCCCGGCGTCGGTGATCATCATGATCTGATCGCAGTCATCCACCTGCACGGCGCCCACAACGGAGCCGTTACGCTCGGTGACTTTGATCGAGATAACGCCCTGAGTGGCACGCGATTTGGTCGGATACTCCGCCGCTGCGGTACGTTTACCGTAACCGTTTTGCGTTACCGTCAGGATCGCGCCTTCGCCGCGCGGAATAATCAGCGAGACGACGCTGTCGTTTTCCGCCAGCTTGATGCCGCGTACGCCGGTGGCGGTACGGCCCATGGCGCGAACGGCGTCTTCTTTGAAGCGCACAACCTTACCGGCCGCGGAGAACAGCATCACTTCGTCCTGACCAGAGGTCAGATCGACGCCGATCAGCTCATCGCCTTCGTTCAGATTGACCGCGATGATACCGGCGGAACGCGGACGGCTGAACTCGGTCAGCGCGGTTTTCTTCACGGTACCGCTGGCGGTCGCCATAAAGACGTTGACGCCCTCTTCGTACTCGCGGACCGGCAGGATGGCGGTGATACGCTCATCGGCTTCCAGCGGCAGCAGGTTGACGATCGGACGACCGCGCGCGCCGCGGCTGGCTTCCGGCAGCTGATAGACCTTCATCCAGTACAGACGGCCACGGCTCGAGAAGCAGAGGATGGTGTCATGGGTGTTGGCCACCAGCAGGCGGTCGATAAAGTCTTCTTCTTTAATGCGCGCTGCTGACTTGCCTTTACCGCCACGACGCTGTGCTTCGTAGTCGGTCAGCGGCTGATACTTCACATAGCCCTGATGCGACAGGGTGACCACCACATCTTCCTGGTTGATCAGATCTTCGATGTTAATATCAGCGCTGTTGGCAGTGATTTCGGTACGACGTTCGTCGCCGAACTGATCGCGGATCAGTTCCAGCTCTTCGCGAATCACTTCCATCAGACGGTCGGCGCTGCCGAGAATGTGCAGCAGTTCCGCGATCTGCTCCAGCAACTCTTTATATTCGTCGAGCAGTTTTTCATGCTCAAGGCCGGTCAGTTTCTGCAGACGCAGATCCAGAATCGCCTGAGCCTGCTGCTCGGTCAGATAGTATTTACCGTCGCGCACGCCGAACTCTGGCTCCAGCCATTCCGGACGCGCGGCGTCATCACCGGCGCGCTCCAGCATCGCCGCAACGTTACCGAGATCCCACGCCTGGGCAACCAGCGCCGTTTTCGCTTCTGCCGGGGTCGGCGCGCGACGGATCAGTTCGATAATCGGGTCGATGTTGGCCAGCGCAACGGCCAGCGCTTCGAGGATATGCGCCCGGTCGCGCGCTTTGCGCAGTTCGAAAATCGTACGACGGGTCACCACTTCGCGGCGGTGGCGTACAAACGCGGCGATGATGTCCTTCAGGTTCATGATCTTCGGCTGACCATGGTGCAGAGCAACCATGTTGATGCCGAAGGAGACCTGCAGCTGAGTCTGGGAATAGAGGTTGTTGAGCACCACTTCCCCTACCGCATCGCGCTTCACTTCAATCACGATGCGCATCCCGTCTTTATCAGACTCGTCACGCAGCGCGCTGATGCCTTCCACGCGTTTTTCTTTGACCAGCTCGGCGATTTTCTCAATCAGGCGCGCTTTGTTCACCTGATACGGAATTTCGTGCACGATGATGGTTTCGCGGCCGGATTTCGCGTCCACTTCCACTTCCGCGCGCGCGCGGATGTACACTTTACCGCGACCAGTGCGGTAGGCCTCTTCAATGCCACGACGGCCATTAATAATGGCGGCGGTCGGGAAATCAGGGCCTGGAATATGCGCCATCAACCCTTCAATGCTGATGTCTTCATCGTCAACATACGCCAGACAGCCGTTGATCACTTCCGTCAGGTTATGCGGCGGTATATTGGTCGCCATCCCTACGGCGATCCCGGAGGCGCCGTTCACCAGCAGGTTAGGAATTTTGGTCGGCATGACGTCCGGAATACGCTCCGTACCGTCATAGTTGTCGACGAAATCGACCGTCTCTTTTTCAAGATCGGCCATCAGCTCATGAGCGATTTTCGCCAGACGAATTTCGGTATAACGCATCGCCGCGGCGGAGTCGCCGTCGATGGAACCGAAGTTACCCTGGCCGTCCACCAGCATGTAACGCAGCGAGAACGGCTGCGCCATACGAACGATGGTGTCGTATACCGCGGAGTCGCCGTGCGGGTGGTATTTACCGATTACGTCACCAACGACACGGGCTGATTTTTTATAGGCTTTGTTCCAGTCATTGCCCAATACGTTCATGGCGTAAAGTACGCGACGGTGTACCGGCTTCAGGCCATCTCGGACATCCGGCAGCGCACGGCCAACAATGACCGACATCGCATAATCCAGATAAGAGTTCTTAAGCTCTTCCTCAATGTTGACCGGTGTAATTTCTCTCGCAAGGTCGCTCATCTAACCGCTATCCCTCTACTGTATCCCGGATTCAAAGGTCGCAAATTATAACACAGCCGCGCTAATAGAGGTAAAGCAATACGGTTTATTCATGGCGCGCTGCTGATATACTCGCAGGTCTGAACAGAAAAGGAGTAAAAGCGCCCATGAATGCCGAAAAAACGTCGGTAGCCCCTAACGTCGATCATGCTGAAATCGCCAAATTCGAAGCCGTCGCCTCGCGCTGGTGGGATCTGGAGGGCGAGTTCAAACCGCTCCACCGCATCAACCCGCTGCGGCTGGGCTATATCGCCGAACGCTCCGGCGGCCTGTTCGGTAAAAAAGTCCTCGATGTCGGCTGCGGCGGCGGCATTCTCGCCGAGAGCATGGCGCGCGAAGGTGCGACGGTCACCGGACTGGACATGGGCGCCGAACCGCTGCAGGTCGCGAAGCTGCACGCCCTGGAGAGCGGTATTCAGGTGGACTATGTTCAGGAAACGGTTGAGGAACATGCCGCGAAGCATCCGCAGCAGTATGACGTCGTGACCTGCATGGAGATGCTGGAGCACGTGCCCGACCCGCAGTCGGTGGTGCATGCCTGCGCGCGGCTGGTGAAGCCCGGCGGCCAGGTCTTCTTCTCCACCATCAACCGCAACGGCAAGGCCTGGCTGATGGCGGTGGTCGGTGCGGAATATGTCATGAAGATGGTGCCTAAGGGCACTCATGATGTGAAGAAGTTTATCAAACCGGCCGAGCTGCTGAGCTGGGTAGATCAGACTACTCTGAAAGAGCAGCATATCATCGGTCTGCATTACAATCCGCTGACCAACACCTTCAAGTTAGCGCCGGGGGTTGATGTTAACTATATGTTGCATACGACCGCCAAACAGGACTGAGGTCAGCACCTGCGCTTATGATGATTGCGCGGCATCAAGCCGCGTGATTATTTCTTCCGATGAAGAAATCAGCACTCGATCAAATTTTCATTTTTTTTTCTGTTTTATTGACTTCTTCTCCAGGCCTTATGCGACGTGGACTTGCGGATTATTACCCTTCCGCAACCTCAATTTAACGTCAAAATCAACCCTTGTACTCAAAAGATTCCTTACTAAAATACTCACCATATAGCGTTTCTTTTATCGACAACCCCCTACATATAGTATTTATCCACAGAGTTAGTCACAACGGCCTTCTGTGGATAAACGGGGGATATTTTCTTTCACGGACAGGTAAAATCCACATGAATCAGAGTCTGCTGGTGACAAAGCGCGACGGGACCACCGAGCGCATCAATCTCGACAAAATCCATCGCGTACTGGATTGGGCGGCAGAAGGACTGAATAACGTTTCGATTTCCCAGGTAGAGCTGCGCTCTCATATCCAGTTCTATGACGGCATCAAAACCGCGGACATCCACGAAACCATTATTAAAGCCGCTGCGGATTTGATCTCCCGCGACGCGCCGGATTACCAGTACCTCGCCGCGCGTCTGGCGATTTTCCATTTGCGTAAAAAAGCCTTCGGCCAGTTTGAGCCGCCGGCGCTCTACGATCACGTGGTGAAGATGGTCGAGAAGGGTAAATACGATCATCATCTGCTGGAAGACTACACGGAAGAAGAGTTCCAGCAGATGGACGGTTTCCTCGACCACTGGCGCGACATGAACTTCTCCTACGCAGCCGTTAAGCAGCTGGAAGGCAAGTATCTGGTACAAAACCGCGTTACCGGCGAAATTTATGAGAGCGCACAGTTCCTCTATATTCTGGTCGCCGCGTGTCTGTTCTCGAACTACCCGCGCGAAACCCGTCTGGACTACATTAAGCGTTTCTACGACGCGGTATCGACCTTTAAAATCTCGCTGCCGACGCCAATCATGTCCGGCGTGCGCACCCCAACCCGTCAGTTCAGCTCCTGCGTGCTGATCGAGTGCGGCGACAGCCTGGATTCCATCAACGCCACCTCCAGCGCGATTGTGAAATACGTTTCCCAGCGCGCCGGGATCGGCATCAACGCCGGGCGCATTCGCGCGCTGGGCAGCCCGATCCGCGGCGGCGAAGCCTTCCACACCGGTTGCATTCCGTTCTACAAACATTTCCAGACCGCGGTGAAATCCTGCTCGCAGGGCGGCGTTCGCGGCGGCGCGGCGACCCTCTTCTACCCAATGTGGCATCTGGAAGTGGAAAGCCTGCTGGTGCTGAAAAACAACCGCGGTACCGACGCCAACCGCGTTCGTCATATGGACTACGGCGTACAGATCAACAAGCTGATGTACACCCGTCTGCTGAAGGGCGGCGACATTACCCTGTTCAGCCCTTCCGATGTCCCGGGCCTGTATGACGCCTTCTTTGCCGATCAGGACGAGTTTGAGCGCCTGTACACCCAGTACGAGCAGGACGACAGCATTCGCAAGCAGCGTATTAAAGCCGTTGAGCTGTTCTCGCTGATGATGCAGGAACGCGCCTCTACCGGCCGCATCTACATCCAGAACGTCGACCACTGCAACACCCACAGCCCGTTCGATCCGGTAGTCGCCCCGGTGCGTCAGTCTAACCTGTGCCTGGAGATCGCCCTGCCGACCAAACCGCTGGAAGACGTCAACGACGAAAACGGCGAAATCGCGCTGTGCACCCTGTCGGCCTTCAACCTCGGCGCGATTGACAGCCTCGACGAGCTGGAAGAGCTGGCGGTGCTGGCGGTGCGTGCCCTGGATGCACTGCTGGACTATCAGGATTACCCGATCCCGGCCGCCAAACGCGGCGCGATGGGGCGTCGTACGCTGGGCATCGGCGTGATCAACTTCGCTTACTATCTGGCGAAGCATGGCAAACGCTACTCCGACGGCAGCGCCAACAACCTGACGCACAAAACCTTCGAAGCGATTCAGTACTACCTGCTGAAGGCCTCCAACGAGCTGGCTATCGAGCAGGGCGCCTGCCCGTGGTTCAATGAAACCACCTATGCGCAGGGTATCCTGCCGATCGATACCTATAAGAAAGACCTGGACGGCATCGTCAGCGAATCTCTGCACTTCGACTGGGAAGCATTGCGCGAATCCATTAAAACCCACGGTCTGCGTAACTCCACGCTCTCCGCACTGATGCCGTCCGAGACCTCGTCGCAGATCTCCAACGCCACCAACGGCATTGAGCCGCCGCGCGGCCACGTCAGTATCAAAGCGTCCAAGGACGGTATCCTGCGCCAGGTGGTGCCGGATTACGAAAATCTGCAGAACGCCTATGAGCTGCTGTGGGAAATGCCGAACAACGACGGTTATCTGCAGCTGGTGGGTATCATGCAGAAGTTTATCGACCAGTCGATCTCTGCCAACACCAACTACGATCCGACGCGCTTCCCGTCCGGAAAAGTGCCGATGCAGCAGTTGCTCAAAGACCTGCTCAACGCCTATAAATTCGGTGTCAAAACGCTGTACTATCACAACACCCGTGATGGCGCAGAAGACGCTCAGGATGACCTGGCCCCGTCCATCCAGGACGACGGCTGCGAAAGCGGCGCTTGTAAGATCTAAGTTATTTTTGCCGGGTGGCGCGATGCTTACCCGGCCTACGATTGTGTAGGCCCGGCCAATGCAGTACCGCCGGGCAATACATTTCAACAGGACTCACTTCAATGGCATACACCACTTTTTCACAGACGAAAAACGATCAGCTGCTGGAACCGATGTTTTTTGGCCAGCCGGTTAACGTGGCCCGCTACGATCAGCAAAAATATGACATCTTTGAAAAGCTGATTGAAAAGCAGCTCTCCTTCTTCTGGCGTCCGGAAGAGGTTGACGTTTCCCGCGATCGCATCGACTACCAGGCGCTGCCGGAACATGAAAAACATATTTTCATCAGCAACCTGAAGTACCAGACGCTGCTCGACTCCATCCAGGGCCGCAGCCCGAACGTTGCGCTGCTGCCGCTGATCTCCATCCCGGAGCTGGAAACCTGGGTGGAAACCTGGGCCTTCTCCGAGACCATCCACTCGCGCTCCTACACCCATATCATCCGCAACATCGTCAACGATCCGGCGACCGTGTTCGACGATATCGTGACCAACGAGCAGATCCAGAAACGTGCGGAAGGCATCTCTCACTATTACGATTCGCTGATCGAAATGACCAGCTACTGGCATCTTCTGGGTGAAGGCACCCACACCGTCAACGGTAAAACCGTGACCGTGAATCTGCGCGAGCTGAAAAAGAAACTCTATTTGTGTCTGATGAGCGTTAACGCCCTGGAAGCGATCCGCTTCTACGTTAGCTTCGCCTGCTCCTTCGCTTTCGCCGAGCGCAAGCTGATGGAAGGTAACGCCAAAATTATCCGCCTGATCGCTCGCGATGAAGCGCTGCACCTGACCGGCACCCAGCATATGCTGAACCTGCTGCGCTCCGGCAGCGACGATCCGGAGATGGCGGAAATCGCCGAAGAGTGCAAGCAGGAGTGCTATGACCTGTTCGTGCTGGCGGCGCAGCAGGAGAAAGAGTGGGCGGACTATCTGTTCCGCGACGGCTCAATGATCGGCCTGAACAAAGATATTCTCTGCCAGTACGTCGAGTACATCACCAATATCCGCATGCAGGCGGTGGGCCTCGATCTGCCATTCCAGACCCGCTCCAACCCAATCCCATGGATCAACACCTGGCTGGTCTCCGATAACGTCCAGGTGGCGCCGCAGGAAGTGGAAGTCAGCTCGTATCTCGTCGGCCAGATCGATTCTGAAGTCGATGCCGACGACCTGAGCAACTTCCAGCTGTAATGAAGCGGATTTTCCTGAAAATCTCTGACACTCGCCTTGAGTGTCAGGATGAACACCCTTCCCTGCTGGCGGCGCTGGAGTCGCATAATATCGATGTGGAATATCAGTGCCGCGAAGGCTATTGCGGTTCCTGCCGCACGCGTCTGGTTTCCGGCCAGGTTGACTGGCTGACCGAGCCGCTGGCCTTTATCCAGCCGGGGGAAATTTTGCCCTGCTGCTGCCGGGCGAAAGGCGATATCGAGATCGAGATGTAGTCTTGTCAGGTGGCGCTACGCTTACCTGACCTACAAAACCGCAGTTCGTAGATACTGTTATCGGTTTGCAACTTTTTCGCTTGAGAAAAACGTTTATCGCGTGTCGCTTCAGAGGATATTGCGCTCCCGGTTAATTTTTATGCAATATGTTTTCCGTGGCGCAGGGAGCGCACAGAGGGCGGCCAGTCGCCGCCGCCCTCTGTACTCCCGGGCTCTGGCCGCCAAAATCGCCACTTCGTGGTGCCTTCGACTTATCCCTGCAGGCTTCGGGTCGGGCCGAGGCAGCGTCCCTGCAAAACACGGCCCTCAGCCCGCATCCATGCGGGCTGCCCCGGCCTGCCGGGAACGTCTCAGCGATTTTGAGGCCACCAACACCGGCAGTTTCAGCCAGCATGGTGAATAAATTAAAGGCAGGCCGCACAGACCGTAGCCCGGGTAAGGCGTAGCCGCCACCCGGCTTTTTAGCGTTTAGCGTTCAGAAACTGCACCGCTTTATCCGGGAAATCGGTAAACAAGCCGTCGACGCCCGCCTGGTGATACAGCAGGTCATAGAGCTGATTAACGTTAGTCGCGTACTCCGGCAGCTGATCCGCACGCACGGTGTACGGATGCACCTGCAGATGGCTGGCATGCGCCTCTTTTACCATCGCCGTCAGCTTCACCGCGCCCGGCTTCGAGCCTTCCGCCACCAGCATATGGTAATCCGGGCCAATACCGTCGGCGTACTGCGCAATCTGCGCCATCGCACCCGGCTGGAACATCCAGTCGTAGCTGTAGTTCACCCATGTGCCATCTGCCTGTTTCTGCTGGGTTTCATTCCAGTCGGTATAGGAGATGAGCTGCACCAGATTGAGATCCATGCCCATCTTCGGTTCCAGCTCATTTTTGATACGTTTGAGCTCATTAGCGTCAAAGCACTGCAGATAAACCTTATCCTGCTTGCTGGTATAGCCATATTCCTTCAGCACTTTCAGCGTGCTGGCGGCAATATCTTTGCCTTCCTGATGGTGGAACCACGGCGCTTTGATTTCCGGGTAGATACCGATATTTTTACCCGTCGAATGGTTCAGCCCCTGGACAAACTCAATCTCTTCTTCAAAGGTATGAATGCGGAAATCGGATTTGCCCATCGGGAAACGCCCGGGATAGGTTTGCACGTTCTTACCATTTTTCGGCTCAAAACCTTCGGTAAACTTCAACGACTTAATCTCGGCCAGGGTAAAGTCAATAGCGTAAAAACGACCGTCTTGACGCGCCCGCTGCGGGAAACGCTGCGCAACGTCAGTCACCCGATCGAGATAGTGGTCGTGCAACACCACCAGCCGGTCGTCTTTGGTCATCACCAGATCTTGCTCAAGGTAATCCGCCCCCTGAGCGTAAGCCATCGCTTTCGCCGGCAGGGTATGTTCCGGCAGATACCCGCTGGCGCCGCGGTGGGCGATGACCATTTTCTCCGCTGCGACAGCGCTGAAGCACAGCGCCGAACTGGCCAAAATCATGCCGCTCATTAGCGCGGTGAGTTTCATGTTCATCGTCGCTCCTTAGGCTTGTTTCAGTTGTTGATGATGACGACGCTCGCCAAGCATCACGATAACCAGCAGGATAACCGCCAGCACGCTGCCGCCGATCATCACCATGAAGCCGCCGTCCCAGCCGAAGAAATCGACGGTGTAGCCGACGATGGCGCTCGCGGCTACGGAACCGCCGAGATAGCCAAACAGACCGGTGAAGCCCGCAGCGGTACCGGCGGCTTTTTTCGGCGCCAGTTCCAGCGCATGCAGACCGATCAGCATCACCGGGCCGTAAATCAGGAAGCCAATGATGATCATACAGGCCATATCCACGCCCGGATTACCCGGCGGGTTCAGCCAGTAAACGACAGTGGCGATGGTCACCAGGGTCATAAAGAACACGCCGGTCGCGCCGCGGTTGCCTTTAAACACTTTGTCCGACATCCAGCCGCACAGCAGCGTGCCAGGGATCCCCGCGTACTCGTACAGGAAGTAGGCCCAGGAGGATTTATCCAGCGCGAAGTGTTTGACCTCTTTCAGGTAGGTCGGCGACCAGTCGAGAATGCCGTAGCGCAGCAGATAAACGAAGACGTTAGCGATAGCGATGTACCACAGCAGCTTGTTCGGCAGAATGTACTGCATAAAGATCTGCTTCGCCGTCAGCTCTTCTTCGTGTTTTTCGCTATAGTCATCCGGATAGTCGTTTTTATACTCTTCGATCGGCGGCAGACCGCAGGACTGCGGGGTATCGCGCATCATCGCGAAGGCAAAAATCGCCAGCAGGATCGCGCCGAAAGCCGGCATATACAGCGCCGCGTGCCAGTCGTTAAACCACGCCATCCCCAGCAGGAACAGCAGCGGCGGAATACCGCCGCCGACGTTATGCGCGCAGTTCCACACCGAGACAATCCCACCGCGCTCTTTCTGCGACCACCAGTGCACCATGGTCCGGCCGCACGGCGGCCAGCCCATCCCCTGGAACCATCCGCAAAGAAACAGCAATACGAACATGATCATGATGCTGGAAGTCGCCCACGGTACAAAGCCCATCACCAACATCACCAGTGCGGCGAGGATCAAGCCGGCCGGCAGGAAAATGCGCGGATTCGAGCGGTCAGAGACCGAGCCCATGATGAATTTCGAAAATCCGTAGGCGATGGAGATGCCGGAAAGGGCGAAACCGAGGTCGCCACGGGAGAAGCCCTGCTCAATCAGATAAGGCATCGCCAGGGCAAAGTTCTTACGAACCAGATAGTAAGCGGCATAACCAAAAAAGATGCCAATGAAAATCTGCCAGCGTAATCGACGATACAGCGGGTCGATCTCCGCTGCTGGCAAACGCGCTTTATGCGCGGCGGGTTTAAAAATACTTAACATATCAGCCTCCGTGGCCCTTGCTGTTTTCTACTGACGTCACGACAAAATCCCAGATTAATCACCAACTTCAAATATGGTCGCGATGGTAGGCAATACGTAGAGTTGATACTGTGAAACATCGCACAATTTGTTACAGAAATATGACAAAACGTTCTAATGTGAGCACGAAATCACATAACACGCTCAAATAACGCGCGAATATGCTCGAAATCAAACAATAACCTTATGAATTGTGGCTAAATGGCGTTAAACGAAAGCAGAGGAGCTGAAGATGACGGGACGTCTTGATAGCGAGGTCATTATCATCGGCGGCGGAGCAACCGGCGCCGGTATCGCCCGCGACTGCGCCCGGCGCGGATTACGAACGCTGCTCATTGAGCGCCATGATATCGCCACCGGGGCCACCGGCCGTAATCATGGACTGCTGCACAGCGGCGCCCGCTATGCGGTGACCGACAACGAATCCGCTCGCGAATGCATCAGTGAGAACCGCATCCTGCGCCGCATCGCCCGCCACTGTATCGAACCGACCAATGGGCTGTTTATCACCCTGCCTGAAGATGACCTGGCGTATCAGCAGACTTTTATCACCGCCTGCCAGCAGGCCGGCATTGAGGCCACGCTGCTCTCGCCGCAGGACGCGCTGCGCCGGGAGCCCGCCGTCAACCCGACGCTGCTGGGCGCGGTGCAGGTCCCGGACGGCACCATCGACCCGTTTCGCCTCACCGCGGCCAATATGCTCGACGCCCGCGAACACGGCACGCAGATCCTTACCGGCTGCGAAGTGACAGGCCTGCTACGCCAGAGCGATCGCGTCTGTGGCGTCCAGGTATACGACCGCCAACTTCACCAGGCCCGCATGCTGTACGCCGGGGTGGTGGTTAACGCCGCCGGGATCTGGGGGCAGCGCATTGCGGAATATGCCGACCTGCGCATCACCATGTTCCCGGCGAAGGGATCGCTGTTGATCCTCGACCACCGGATTAACAACCTGGTGATCAACCGCTGCCGTAAGCCGGCCGACGCCGATATTCTGGTGCCCGGGGATACCATCTCGCTGATCGGCACCACCTCAATGCCTATTCCTTATGACGACATTGACGACAACCGGGTAACGACGGCGGAAGTCGATACCCTGCTGCGCGAAGGCGAAAAGCTGGCGCCGGTCATGGGCCGCACCCGGATCCTCCGCGCCTACTCCGGCGTCCGCCCGCTGGTGGCCAGCGATAACGATCCCAGCGGGCGCAGCGTCAGCCGCGGCATCGTCCTGCTCGACCATGCCCAGCGTGACGGTATGGAAGGCTTCATTACTATCACCGGCGGCAAGCTGATGACCTATCGCCTGATGGCCGAGTGGGCCACCGACGCCGTCTGTCGTAAGCTGGGAAACACCACCCCCTGTAGCACGGCCGAGACCCCGCTGCCCGGTTCACAGGAGCCAACGGAAAGTACCCTGCAAAAAATTATCTCCCTCCCCACCCCGCTGCGCGGCTCGGCCGTCTACCGTCACGGCGATCGCACTCCGGCCTGGCTTGGCGATAGCCGCCAGCACCGTAGCCTGGTCTGCGAATGCGAAGCCGTTACCGCTGGCGAAGTGAAATACGCGGTGGAAAATCTGGCGGTCAACACCCTGCTCGACCTGCGCCGCCGCACCCGGATTGGCATGGGCACCTGCCAGGGGGAACTCTGCGCCTGCCGCGCTGCCGGACTGTTGCAGCGCTTTAACGTCACCACCCCCGCGCAGTCATTAACCCAGCTCTCGGCGTTTCTCAATGAACGCTGGAAGGGCGTGCAGCCCATCGCCTGGGGCGATGCACTGCGCGAAAGCGAATTCACCCGCTGGGTCTACCTCGGCCTGTGCGGACTGCCACAGGAGCACCAGGATGAAGTTTGATTGCGCAATTGTCGGCGGCGGGCTCGCCGGCCTGTTGTGCGGGCTGGCGCTGAATCAGTACGGCCTGCGCAGCGTCATTATCAGCCGCGGGCAGAGCGCGCTGCATTTTTCCTCCGCGTCGTTAGACCTGCTCTCGGCGCTGCCGAACGGCGATAACGTTACTGACGTCGCACAAGGTCTGCAGCAACTCGCTGAACAGCTTCCTGAACACCCTTATTCCCGGCTCGGCGCCGGGGCGGTACTCGAATACGCGACACAGACCGAAGCCCTGCTGGCCGCCTGCGGCGCGAACATGCAAGGCGAAGCGCGCCAACCTCATCTGCGGGTGACCCCGCTGGGGACGTTGCGACCGGCGTGGCTGTCGCCGGAAGAGGTTCCGCTGGCACCCTTCGCGCAGCAACACGTATGCCTGGTAGGGATTAGCGGTTTTGCTGATTTTCAGCCACATCTCGCCGCCGCCGCGCTCGATCAACACGGAGTTACCGCCGCGGCGGTGGAAATCGAGTTACCGCTGCTGGATGTGCTGCGTGACAACCCCACCGAGTTTCGCGCCGCCAATATCGCCCGCGTACTGGATGATGAGAATCTATGGCCGGCCCTGCATGCAGCGCTGCTGCCGCTGGCGCAGCAGCATGACCTGCTGATCATGCCCGCCTGTTTTGGCCTCGCTGACGATCGCCTGTACCACTGGCTGCAGACGCGTCTGCCCTGCCCGCTGCGTCTGCTGCCGACGCTGCCGCCTTCGGTGCCGGGGATGCGCCTGCATAGCCAGCTTCAGCGTCAGTTCATTCGCGAGGGCGGCACCTGGCTTGCTGGCGATGAAGTGGTGAAAATCAGCCATCGACAGGGCGCCGTCGAGGCCGTCTGGACGCGAAATCACGGCGATGTCGCGCTGCGTCCGCGTTTCACCGTGCTGGCCAGCGGCAGCTTTTTCAGCAATGGTCTTGTCGCCACTCGCGATAGCGTGCGCGAGCCGATCCTCGGCCTCGATCTGCAGCAGACCCTGCCACGGGAAAGCTGGTACCAGCGCGATTTCTTCGCCTCACAACCGTGGCAGCGGTTCGGCGTGAAAACCGATGCCCTGCTGCGCCCCGTGCTGGGCGGGCAGCCGTTCCATAATCTGTTTGCCATCGGCTCATTGCTCGGCGGGTTCGATGCCATTCAGCTCGGCTGTGGCGGCGGCGTCTGCGCCGTCACCGCGCTGCACGCCGCCAGACAGATCCACGCCCTTGCCGGAGGTCGGCCATGAACGATACCCGTTTTGAAAGCTGCATTAAGTGCACGGTCTGTACCACCACCTGCCCGGTAAGTCGGGTCAATCCACGCTATCCCGGCCCGAAACAGGCGGGGCCGGACGGCGAACGTCTGCGTCTGAAGGATGGCGCGCTGTACGACGAGGCGCTGAAGTACTGCATTAACTGCAAGCGCTGCGAGGTTGCCTGCCCGTCGGATGTGAAAATTGGCGATATCATTCAGCGCGCCCGGGCACAGTACGGCCAGCAAAAGCCGACCCTGCGCGACGCCATCCTCAGCCATACCGACCTGATGGGCACCCTTTCCACTCCCTTTGCCCCCCTGGTCAACGCCACGACCGGTTTAAAACCGGTGCGCCGCCTGCTCGACGCGGCGCTTAAAATCGACCACCGGCGCACACTACCGAAATATGGCTTCGGCACCTTCCGCCGCGCTTACCGCCAGCTCGCGGCCAGACAGGCGCAGTACCCTGAGCAGGTGGTCTTCTTTCATGGCTGCTACGTCAACTATAACCATCCGCAGCTGGGTAAGGATCTGATCCGCGTCGTCAACGCGCTGGGTACCGGCGTGCAGTTGTTATCGAAGGAAAAATGCTGCGGCGTGCCGCTGATCGCCAACGGCTTTTTCGACAAGGCGCGTAAACAGGCGCAGAGTAACGTCGCTGCGATGCGGGAAAACACGCTGCCGATCATTGCCACCTCCTCGACCTGCACCTTTACGCTACGTGATGAATACCCTCATCTCCTCGATGTCGACAACAGCGATCTTCGCGATCGGGTGGAGCTGGCCACCCGCTGGATCTGGAAACAGCTGGATGCCGGCAAGACGCTACCGCTGCGCCGGCTGCCGCTGAAGGTGGTCTATCACACCCCGTGTCATATGGAAAAGATGGGCTGGTCGCTGTATACCCTCGAGCTGCTGCGGCTGATCCCCGGCCTGCAGCTGGAGGTGCTGGATTCACAGTGCTGCGGCATCGCCGGCACCTACGGGTTTAAAACTGAGAATTATGCGGTATCCCAGGCTATCGGCGCCCCGCTGTTCCGCCAGATTGAGGAGAGCGGCGCCGACATCGTCGTGACCGACTGCGAGACCTGCAAGTGGCAGATTGAGATGTCCACCCGCAAACGCTGCGAGCATCCGCTGACGGTACTGGCGCAAGCGCTCGCCTGAGCCCAGCGCCAGCCTCCGCCATCAATAGTTAATAGCTCGCTTTCTCCTGCGGCTGGGCGCAGGTGGGTTTGAACATCGCCAGCCGGCGGTCCAGCGCCTGGGTATACAGCATGGTGTCCACCCCGACGGCGACGAAGTTGGCCCCCCAGGCAAGACATTTTTCTGCCATCGCCGGGTCGACCGCCAGAAATCCGGCCGCTTTCCCCGCCGCGCGAATGCGCCGGATGCTCTGCTCGATCACCCGCTGCACGTCAGGATGGCCGGCATCGTCCGGGTGACCCAGTGAGGCGGAAAGATCCGCCGGACCGATAAACACCCCGTCAATGCCGTCCACCTCAAGAATCGCGTCCAGATTCTCCAGCGCGGTTCGGCTCTCGACCTGTATCAGCAGACAGAGTTCGTCATTCGCCTCCGCCATATAATTCTCTATCCTTCCCCAGCGCGCCGCTCTCGCCACGCCAGCGCCAACACCGCGGCTACCGATGGGCGGATAACGGGTCGCTGAGACCACCTCCCGCGCCTGCTCGGCGGTATCGACCATCGGCACCAGCAACGTTCTGGCGCCAATATCCAGCACCTGTTTTATCAGGCTGCGGTTGCCCTCGACCGGACGAATGACCGGCTGGCTGGCGTAGGGGGCAATCGCCTGAAGCTGATGATAAAGGTCCTGAATGGTGTTCGGCGCATGCTCGCCGTCGATCAGCAGCCAGTCGTATCCCGAGGTCGCGGCGATCTCGGCCATGTAGGAGGAGGTGGAGCTCAGCCACAGGCCGATTTGCGTCTCACCGCGTAATAATCCCCGTTTGAAGGGGTTAGATAACAGTGCGTTCATAGCGATTCCTTTATTCAATGCTGTACGCTGCCGCGCTGGGGTACCGCGCGGGTAAGGCTCAATGAAAAGATAATGACCACCCCGACAATGGCGACGCCGGCCAGGGTTAACAGTCCGGCGGCGCTGCTGGCGAACAAAGTTTCGGCCTGCACGCGCACGATCGGCGCCAGAAAGCCGCCGATGGCGCCAAACAGGTTAACAAAGCCAATCCCGGCGGCCAGGGCCGTGCCGGACAGCAGCTGCGTCGGCATCGTCCAGAAGACCGGCTGCACGGCAATCACCCCAACCGCCGCCACGCACAGCGCGATGATAGCCAGCACCGGCGCCACCAGTCCGGACACCGCAATCCCGACCGCCGCCGCCAGCAGCGTCAGGGCGGCAATATTGCGCCGCTCGCCGGTGCGATCGGAGTAGCGAGGGATAAGCCAGGTGCCAAACAGCGCTGCCACCCACGGGATAGCCGTCACCACCGAGGCAACGAAGCCGACTTTGGTGCCCAGCAGCGCAGCAACCTGGGTGGGCAGGAAGAAAATCAGACCATAGACCGCCACCTGAATGGTCAGATAAATCAGCGCCAGCTGCCAGACCCGCCCGTTACGCAGCGCATCGGACAGGCGCGAGGCAATCTTTTTCTCCTCCTCGCGCGCCAGCTCGCTTATCAGCGCCTGTTTCTCCTCCATGCTCAGGAAGCGGGCATGCTGCGGCGAATCGTCCAGCCAGAAGAAGGTGAACGCTCCCGCGGCGACGGCGAGCAAGCCTTCAATGACAAACATCCAGAACCAGCCGGGATGGCCCATCAACCCATGCATCTCCAGCAGCGCACCGGATAAAGGCGATCCCAGCGTCAGGGCCAGCGGCGCCCCCATATAAAACAGCCCCATAATGCTGGCGCGGTTTTGCTGGGGAAACCACTGCGAAGTGAGGTAGATCATTCCGGGAAAGAAGCCCGCCTCCGCCGCGCCCAGCAGGGTACGTACCAGCAGGAATTTCGCTTCCGTATCCGCCCACGCCATCGCCGCCGACAGCACGCCCCACAGGAGCGTGGTGCAGCCGATCCATTTTCTGGCGCCAAATTTGCGCATCAGCAGATTGGCCGGCACCCCGAGGAAGGCATAGACCACAAAGAAAATCCCCGCCCCCAGCGCGTAGGCCTCATTGCTGAGCCCGGTATCCAGTTGGTAGGTCTCTTTGGCGAAACCGATATTCGAACGGTCAAGAAACGCCAGCACGTACAGCGCCAGCATAAAGGGGATTAAGCGGGCGCGGTTTTTCTTCACCACGCTCTCCAGCAGAGTGTTGCTCATCATAATATCCTCAGGCGCGGGCCGCCGGGCGGCCCGACGCAATCAGTGTTGATAAGGACGCTTCAGGTTGCAGTCGCGATTGAGCTCGACGCCAAAGCCGGGTTTATCCAGGACCGATTTATGAATGCGCCCTCTCTCCGGCACCGGCTCGCCGAGCAGGATCGGGTCGAACTGCGGACGCAGCGTGGCGCAGTCCGGGCTGGTCATCAGAAACTCGCTGAACGGCGTGTTGGTGAAGGTGATCACCGCATGATGGGAGTACACCGACGAGCCGTGGGGCACCACCAGCTGCCCGCGCGCTTTGGCGATGGCCGCGATCTCCACCAGGGTGGTTAAGCCGCCGCACCAGCCGACGTCGGGCTGCATAATATCGATGCCGGTTTCCGACAGGGTGCGGAAGGACTGCAGTGTGCCGTGGTGCTCGCCGCTGGTCACCATCATCCCGGCCGGCGCCTGGCGCTTCAGCTCGCGATAGCCTTCATACTGCTGCGGCGGCAGGCACTCTTCGATCCACTTGAGGTTATAAGGGGCGCAGGCATGGGCAAGTTTGGTGGCATAGTTAACGTCCTGACTCATCCAGCAGTCCAGCATTAACCAGAAATCCGGGCCGCATTTTTCACGCATGTCAGCCACCATGGCGACGTCTTTGCGGATCCCGGCGTCGCCATCGTGCGGCCCCCAGTGGGTAGGCATTTTACCGCCGATAAAGCCCATCTCCTGCGCCAGGTCCGGACGCGCGCCGGTGGCATAGAACTGGATTTCGTCGCGCACTGCCCCGCCCAGCAGTTTGTAGACCGGCAGGCCAACCACTTTCCCGAACAGATCCCACAGCGCCAGGTCGACACAGGAGAGGGTATTCATCACCAGGCCGCCGGATCCCGCGTAGTAAAGGGTGGCGTTAAGCATCTGGTCATGGATCAGTTTGATATCGCTGACGCATTTGCCTTCGATAAAGCGGTTGAGATGTTTTTCCACGATAAAGCAGCCCATCTCCCCAGCCGTCGACACCGCAAAGCCGGTCTGTCCGTTGTCGGCTTCCACTTCCACAATCAGCGTCCCCAGCACGTTGATGCCAAACGACTGCCGGGACTGCTCATACTCTTTATATTTGCTCATCGGGGTGGCGATATGATCGTCAATCCAGTGGTTAGCCCCCTGGTCGTGGTAATCGCCGCCGCCGGCGCCCTGCTCTGCCGTGGCGCCGCCGATGAACCAGGCACGGACGTGTTTAATTTTCGGTAGGGTCATGATGTTCTCCTTATGATGAGGCGAGTTGTTCGAAGGGGCTTTTCCACCCCAGCAGACGGGAAATATCTTTCGCGCAGGCAATCGCCTTACCGGCCAGATAATCGCGATTGTCTTCATTGATTTGCAGACGGGTGCCCACCACCGAGATGGCGGCGGTCAGGTCGTTATTGGCGTTAAACACCGGCGCGGCGACACAGCGCACATCCGGATAGTCCTCGCCATTATCAAAGCTCCAGCCTCGGGCGCGGATCCGCCCCAGCTCTTCCCGCAGCTGTTGAGCATCGGTGATGGTCGTTGGCGTGGCCCGCTCCCACTGCAGGTCGTCGATAATCGACGCCTGAACGCTGGCGGGCTGCCAGGCCAGCAAACATTTGCCGATCCCGGAGCGATAAAGCGACAGGCTCTTGCCTTCGTGCGAACGCACGCTAATGGTGGCGGGAGACTCAATTTTAAGAATGTAGTAGGCGTTACCCTGATCGATGATGCCCAGATGACAAAGCAGACCGCACTCATCCATCAGTCGGGTGAGGCGCGGACGCGCCAGCTCGCGCAGATCCATTTTGCTCAGCGCCTGCCCGGCCAGCTCCACCAGCTTGGTCCACAGGCAGTAGTTATCCTGATTATCCATACTGATGAAGCGCTGTTTTTTTAGCTCGCCCAGCAGCAGATAAACCGTGCTTTTCGGGATCCCCAGTTCGGCAATGATGGTGGCTGCGCTGCAGGGGCCAATGCGGCTGATTAAATTGAGGATCTCAATCGCGCGGGTCAGCGCCGGGACTTTTGTTGATTCCAACATACTGGACTCCAATCCTTAATACTGGAATCAGTGTTGCGATTGTGCGGGCGGTAAAGTGTGAGCGGCATCGCGGTGCAATCGTTTTCCCGTATGCTGGACGATGTAGTGCAGAATATTGCGACCTAACGCACAGATTTTTTTCAGGAGAGTACAACAGGCTGGACAACCGGCGCCCGGGAGAAGCCCGCGCGCCGGGGGAAACGACTTACAGCGAGAGGGAATCCACCACGTTAATCCAGCCATGTTCGCTGGCCAGCGGTTGACCATTCAGCCAGCGACGCAGCATGTTTAATGCCATCATGGCGCAGACTTCCTGGCGTACCGCCAGGCTGTGGCGGGTGACGCTGAACTTCACGCGCAGCGCGAAGGTGCCGTCCGGGGTGGCCAGGGCCACGTTAAGATGATCGTTCTCCTGGCCGCTCACCGCCAGGGCCAGGCCGGCAAAATGGTTTATTCGCCGCTCGGCCGCCCAGCGAGCCGCCTGCGCCAGCGTCTCCTCCTGTGCCGGAACCACTTCGCTGGCCAGCAGCGGCGCGCCGGCGCGGGACAGCTGCAGCGCCAGCAGGCCGCCGGTAAACTGCTCGCTGAGCGTCAGGCTCAGCTGCCGCTCCTGCAGGCAGCGCGCAATCTGCGCCGGTAACCCTTCCGTGCCTTCGAAAATCAGACTGTCGCCAGCCACCTTGCGGACTTCCGGCCACAGGGCCAGCATGGCGTCGCGCTGGTCAGCCGGTCCGGTTAGCTTGAGTTCGATAATCGGCATCGACGAACGGTAACCCATCACCACGCCAGGCGGTAACGTCAGCGGATTGAGGCTTTGCGCCAGCTCGCTCTCCGAGCGGCCAAAGGTGGTCAAACGCAGGCATACCGGCGGTTCCGGCAGCGTAAAGCGCTGACGCAGACGCGGTAAAATCTCCTGCTCGACCATCACCTTAAATTCAGAAGGTACACCGGGGGTGAAAAACATCAGGCAGCGGTTGAGCTGAACGGCAAAGCCACAGGCCGTGCCGACCGGGTTATTGATCATCTCGGCGCTGGCGGGGATTTCCGCCTGCTTGCGGTTACTTTCCGCCATCGGCCGGCCGCGCTCGGCAAAGAAACGGGTCATGGTTTCCAGCCACTCCGGATGCAAAATAAGCCCTTCGCCTTTCGCGGTGGCGGCGGCCAGCGCGCTCAGATCGTCGCTGGTCGGCCCAAGGCCGCCGTTAACGATCAGCACATCCGCCTGTTCGCTGCGTTCGCGCAGAATCGCCACCAGCGCATCAAGATCGTCGCCAACGGTATGGCGGCGCGTTAACGGTAACCCCTGATTAAAAAAGAAATCCGCCAGCCATGCCGCATTGGTATCAACGATTTGACCATGCAACACTTCATCGCCAGTGGACAGCATTTCCACATTCAACATTGCTCACTCCTTGCCTGCCAGGTGGCAAATACTATAACGCAAAGCGGGATGCTGACGAGGAGGAAAATCTGGCGCGGCAAGAAGATACCGCGCCGGAGGAGATTAGAAGCTGGCGCTGGCGCCGATGTACGGGCCGTCGGCGATGGTGTTATCGCGGTTGCCATCTTTACCCGCCAGGTTCAGATAGCGATAGCCTGCCTGGATGCTGAGCGGACGCATGATGGTCCAGCTGGCGCCGACATTAGCTTCCTGATAGCTGTCAATGCCGCTGGAGAGGGAATCCGGCGAGTAGTAGTAGTCGCCGTACAGGCGGAAGCTGTCGCCAATTTTCCACTGCAGGTCGCCGCCGACCGCTGCCGCATAACCTTCATCGCCCTGTTTCGGGTTGGTGTATACGCCTTTACCGCCCACGGTCGCGAGGAACGGCCCCAGCGGAATATTGAGCCCCAGGCCTAAACCCGCGGCGTCGCCGTCGTTATCGCTGTGCAACCAGTTACCGGAAACGGCCAGGCCGGTAGACTCCGTGCCAAACCCGACGCCAAGATTGGTGTAATGCTCGCCTGCTTCACCGGTAACGCTGATCGCATGGGCCGCGGAAGAAACCAGCATGACGCCAGCCAGCGCCATAAAAATGCTTTTTTTCATTATTTACTCTATCCAGAAAATTAAAATCAAAGAAGTCCCGAAAAAACCTGAAAATTCTACTGCGCACCCGTCAGGAATCAATGACCTGGCGAAATGAATTTTCACAAGAGTGTAACCAGTTGCGTTTTTTTATGGCATCGGGCGTTGTCGGAATAACGAACCGCCCGTTCAGCGCCATGAATATTCATGTTTATTATGATTAACGCTGACACATTGACGAAAACAGAGAACTGACGCCGCACGATCGGCGCGGCGCGGGTGGATAAGGGAATAATTAATGCTGCAGCCGGGCCAGACATTCCGGGGCGAGGCCGGTCAGTTTCGCCACCAGCGACAGGTCAAGCCCGTTAGCGAGCATCGCCCGGGCAATACGCTCCGCGGTCTGCTGCTCACCTTGCTCCAGACCTTGTTGCAGACCTTGTTGCAGACCTTGTTGCAGACCTTGCTTTAACCCTTGCTGATGGCCGCGTTGTTCCAGAAACTGGGCAATATTCATGAGCGTCTCCTTGTGCGACCGCCGGGGAACGCTTTGCGCAAGATGGCGCAAAAAAGCGACCGGATCGGCGGCGTTTCCTGCCTGGAACAGATAATGCAGCAGCGTCTTTAGCTGCCTGCGGCTAGTGTATCCCAGAGCTAACAGGCTGACCAGCTGCTCGTGCAGGTCCATCATGTCGCGCTGGCGGATATGCTTCTGCAGCAGCTCCAGCATCGCCACACGCCGGTGGCGCATGATTTCATCATCCGGGGTGGTGGTGATATCGATTAAGGGAAAATCATCACCATAGATCCGCCGCGCAACGTCCGGATCGGCAAAGCCTGCCAGCCAGCACATCGGGTACGGCCAGGGCGAAACGCGGCCATGATAAAACAGCAGGGGGATAACCAGCGGCAGCTGCGTATGCCCCTTATCCAGATGACGTTGCATCGCGGCGATGGCATAGCGCATCAGGCGAAAGGCCATATGGCGGTCCGCCGAGCTTTGGTGCTCAATCAACAGATAGATATAGCCCTCCCCCGCCTGCGTTTGCAGCGAGTAAAGGATATCGGAATGACTCGCTCGTAGCTCATCGTCAATAAAGCTCCCGGATTCCAGTTGCAGCGTATTCAGGTTGCATAACGCGCGCAGCGGTCCGGGGAGATGAATGTCAAGGAAGTCCTTTGCCGTCGCCCGGTGCGACAACAGGTGTTTAAATACGGCGTCATGCGGGGAATGGGGCGCCCTGTCCATGGCGAAACTCCATGCGATTATTTTCACCTAACTTAACACCCAACAGGACCAGGGCCGCATTTCGCTTGCGGTTTACCGAGGCGGCTCGCAAACTGTTTCATCGGCATACCGCCCCATCCCTCTGAAGGAGAAAAACCGTGCGTCAAAGGACGATTGTTTGCCCGCTTATCCAGAATGAAGGCCATTATCTGCTCTGCAAAATGGCCGCCGACCGCGGGGTTTTCCCCGGGCAATGGGCCTTATCCGGCGGCGGCGTGGAGCCAGGGGAGCGTATTGAAGAGGCGCTGCGGCGGGAAATACGCGAAGAGCTTGGCGAAAAACTCATTCTTACCCATATCGCGCCGTGGAGCTTTCGCGATGATACCCGCGTCAAAACTTACCCGGATGGTCGGCAGGAAACGATCTATATGATCTACCTGATCTTCGACTGCGTCAGCGCCAATCGCTACGTGACGATCAACGAGGAGTTTGACGATTACGCCTGGGTCAAAGCAGAAGATCTCAAAAACTACGATCTCAATGCCGCCACCCGCGTTACGCTCAGCCAGAAAGGGGTACTTTAGTCCAGCATACCACGTTCAACCCACCCGGCGTTATGCCGCGGGATATGGCGGGTGGCTACGATACGGTCGCATACGTCTGCTGTCTGGCCCATTCGCGCAGCGCCTGACGGGAAATCTTAATCCCACCGTTCTTTAACGTGTCCGGCAGCCGTAGCCAACGCACTGGCTGCTGGAAGCGCGCTAACCGCTCAGCGCTCCATGTCGCCAGCGCGCTCAACTCGCAGCCGTCATCGCATTCCACCACCGCGACCGGGCGTTGACCATATTCGACATTATCCAGCGGTACAATAAACACCTGTTGTACCGCTGGATATGCGAGTATCACGCGCTCGACCTCTTCCGGTTGAATACCTTCGCCGCCGCTAAAAAAAAGATTATCCAGTCGCCCAACAACCGTCAGCCGACCATTGTGTAATTCCCCGCGATCGCGTGTCGCAAACCAGCCTTCATCATTGGTTAATGGCAATAACTGACCGTCGCGCCAGTAACCCGCCGCCATACTCGACGCCCGCAGCCAGATCTCGCCGGCGACAATTTTCACCTCCCGCCCCGGCAGCGGTTCGCCCACATCCGCCGCGCCGTCGGCCGCTTTGGCACAGACCGTGGAAGCGAACTCGGTGAGGCCGTAGCCGCAGAAACTGCGTATTCCCTGCGCGAGTGCACGCTCAGTCAATTCGACCGGGATCGCTGCGCCGCCGAGCAGCACCGCCTTGAGGGAATGCGCAGCATCATCATTCAGCAGGCGCCACAGCTGAGTCGGCACCAGCGAAGCATGGGTACAGCCCTGCAGCATCTGCGCCAGCGGTTGCTTGTCGCGCACCGTCATTCGCGCGCCGGCCAGCAGCCAGCGCCAGATGATCCCCTGCCCGGAGACATGAAACAACGGCAGCGACAGTAGCCAGTCGTCTTCTGCGGCAAACGGCATCAGCGCCAGCACGCCAGCGGCGCTGGCCAGATGGGCGCTGGCGCTATGTACCGCCGCTTTCGGCAGGCCGGTTGAGCCGGAGGTTAACGTCATCGACACCAGCCGTTCGCCATGCCAGCAAACGGCATGGACGCCTTCGGCCGCCTGCAGAGTTAACGCCGGTAAATCCCCCGGCAGCGCAGCACCATTCAGCACCAGCTGATGCTGGACGTTTAACGCAGGCAGCAGTTCCTGCAGCAACACCTCTGGCAGCTGCGGATTCAGCGGCAACACCCGCGCCCCGCACTGCAGCAATGCCAGCCAGGCGAGTAGCGTCTCCGGCTGGTTGTAGGCCCGGAGCGCCACGCCATGACCTTCCATAACGCCCTGCGCGGCAAAGCCGGCCGCCAGCGCGTCAACCCGCGCGCATAGCTCACGCCAGGTCAGCAGCCGATCGTTCAGGCGTAACGCCTGCGCCTCACCGCGTAACTGGCGCCAGTGGCGCCAGGGCCAGTCGGAAAACATCACAGCAGCGGCTCCAGCGCATCAATGTTGATCATCGGCAGCGTACTTTCCGGCCACGGCCGTACCAGTTGGGCGCTCATCAGCGCCAGCGTATCGAGTCCGGGGATGGTCTGCGGCGTCAGCCAGGCGGCAACCCGCGCCAGCTGGGTTAACCCGAGGCTGGACTCGATTGACGAGCTAATCACCGCGCTAAGCCCCAGGGCGTGTGCCGCGGCGACCTGTTGCTGAACCTTTTGCACACTGCCGGTCAGCGTCGGTTTGATCACCACCGCGCGCACGCCGGGCTCCGCGACAAAGCGGAAATCCGCCTCGCGCAGGCTTTCATCCCAGGCGATAGCGATCCCCGTCTCGCGGCTAAAGGCCCGCGAGTCCTCCCGCGTTTTGCAGGGCTCCTCAAGAAACGCAATGCGCTGGCGATACGCGGGATTGACGTATTTGGCGAACTGCTGCGCTTTAAGCGGCGTCCACGCCCGGTTGGCATCCAGCCGCAGCTGGAGATCGGGGATGGCTTCCAGTAGCAGATTAACCACCATGCCGTCGCGGACCGCCTCCCACAGCCCCACTTTCACCTTAGCGACTTTCTCGCCGGGCATCGCCGCCAGTTTGGCGAACAGCTCATCCGGATCGCCGGAACAGAGCGGCGCCGCGCGATAATCCGCTGCCTGCGGTAGTTCGCCGTAAAGTTCCGCCTGCGCGCAGCTAATACCAAAAGCGACAGAAGGCAGTGTGGGAAGCGGCGGTTCCGCGCCGTCGCGCCAGGCCTGCGCCCACGCCAGCAGCGCCGTTTGCGCGTCTTCCAGCGTCTCGTCACTGAATCCCGGTAGGGGAGAAATTTCCCCCCAGCCTTCGCGTTCATCCTCCTGCAGGCGGATGAACAGCCCGTCGCGGGTTTTTAACCGCCGGTCGCGCAGAACCACGCCCGCGTCCATTGGTATCTGCCAGCGGTAAACCTGCGAAACGCGCATTATGGATTCCGTTTAAATTTGCTGAAGTCCGGCTGACGTTTCTGGTTGAAGGCGTTGCGGCCTTCCTGCCCTTCTTCCGTCATGTAGAACAGCATGGTGGCGTTACCCGCCAGCTCCTGCAGCCCGGCCTGGCCATCGCAGTCGGCGTTCAGCGCCGCTTTCAGGCAACGCAGCGCCATTGGGCTGTTTTGCAGCATTTCACGGCACCAGCGCACGGTCTCTTTTTCCAGATCCGCCAGCGGGACTACGGTGTTCACCAGCCCCATGTCCAGCGCCTGCTGGGCGTCATACTGACGGCACAGGAACCAGATTTCGCGCGCTTTTTTCTGCCCGACGATACGCGCCATATAAGAAGCGCCCCAGCCGCCATCAAAAGAGCCGACTTTTGGCCCGGTCTGGCCGAAGATGGCATTGTCCGCCGCGATGGTCAGATCGCACATCATGTGCAGCACGTGGCCACCGCCGATAGAGTAGCCGGCCACCATCGCCACCACCGGTTTCGGGCAGGTGCGGATCTGGCGCTGGAAGTCGAGCACGTTGAGATGGTGAACGCCGGAGTCGTCCTGATAGCCGCCGTAGTCGCCGCGGACTTTCTGGTCGCCGCCGGCGCAGAAGGCTTTCTCGCCTTCACCGGTCAGGACAATCACCCCGATATTGTCGTCATAGCGGGCATCCGCCAGCGCCTGAATCATCTCTTTGACGGTCAGCGGGCGGAAGGCGTTGCGCACCTGTGGGCGGTTGATGGTGATTTTGGCAATGCCGTCGGCCGATTTGTGATAGCGAATATCGGTATAGCCTTCGGAACAATCGTGCCATTCAACAGGGGCGTAGAGCATTGCTTCATCAAGAGAGATCATAGAATGTCCTTCAGTTAACTTGCCAGAATCTGCGCCAGACAAGCAATCACCGCGGCGGGGTTGTCCCGGTGCGCGTTGTGTCCGGCATGGTGAATGATATGGGTATCGGCAGCGAGCGCTTGCGCGATGGCGCGAAACTTCGCGTCGCGTTCGCCACACAGGTAGTGAAAAGGAAAATCGCGCGCCTGCAGAGGCGTGCGCAGATCGGCCTGCCCGGCAAGGGAGGTTGCCTGCAGCATCGCCGCCAGCGTGGCGCCGTTATTGCGGCTACGTAAGGCAACCAATGACGCGCGCTGCACCGCATCCAGTGAGGCAAAAACCGGTTGCTGATACCAGTCGGCGAAGACCTGCGCTAACGGTTCGCGGCGAAAACGTTCTGCCCAGGCGCGGTCATTGCTGCGCCGCGCCTGCCGCGCTTCTGCATCCTGCAGGCCCGGATGGCCGCCTTCAACGATCAGGCCGCGCAGGCCCGCGCGCGGCTGACAGGCGAAGTTCATCGCCACCCGGCCACCCAGCGAGTAGCCAATCAGCCAGTATTTAAGGATGTTGTAACTATTAAGCGTAGCCAGCAGCAGAGTATTGACCCCGGCAAAGTCCTGCACCGCGATATCCGCGGAGCCGCCGTGGCCCGGCAGATCGAGATACAGCCGCGGCCACGCGGGAAAGGCGTCGCCCACCCCCCGCCACTCGTCGCGGTCGCCGGAAAACCCGTGCAGAAACACCAGCCAGGGATAACCTGACTGACCATTGTCGACCGCCGCGCTGAGTATCACAGGCGGCTTACCTGCGCCAGCAGCTGCTGGAGAGTCTGCGTGCCGTCAGTCTCGTTGACCGCCAGCTCAATCACCGTCGCCCCCGCCCTGCGCCAGGCGCCCGCCAGCGCCTCATCCAGCGACTGCCAGTCATCAGGACGATGATAGGCCAGGCCGAACATCGCCGCCGCGTGGCTGAAATCCACGTCCTGCGGCATTAAATAGAACTGGCGGCGCTCGTCCTGCGGCGTCGGCAGCATAGAGAAAATCTGTCCGCCGTTGTTATTCACCACGATCAGCACCAGCGGCGCCGACGCCTGGCGCAGCAGGGCCAGCGAGTTGAGATCGTATAAGGCCGACAGATCGCCGACGATCGCCAGCGTCGGCCGCGCACTGGCGCGCTGCGCGCCGGCGGCGGTGGCGATTAAACCATCAATCCCGCTGGCGCCGCGGTTGCTGTAAACCGGATACCCGGCCGGTAGCTGCGCCAGGGCGTCGATCAGGCGCACCACCAGACTGTTACCGACAAACAGTTGCCCCTGCTCCGGCAGATAGCGCCGAATACGCTGCGCCAGCTGCGCTTCGCCAAAAGGCTCATTGCTGGCAACCGCCGCCTGCCACGCCTGCCCGGCAAGCTGTGGGATCACCGTCGCCCACGGCTGACGTTTTTCCGCCGGATGCAGCTCAAGCCAGCGCTCAACGCTGGCGAGCAGACGGCGGCCGCGGTGCTGCGCCGGGTCGAGGCGGCCTGGCAGATTATCCACCAGCCAGTATTCATCCGGCTCGCAGGTCGCCTGCCACTGGAGGACGCGTTTGCCGGTCAGGCTGCTGCCGAGCTGCACCACGATCTGCGCCTGCGCCAGTTCGCTGACCGCTTTACCGTTGCCCAGCCACAGGTCGGCGCACGGCAGCGGCTGCCCGGTCTGCGACAGGACATCGCCGATCAGCGGCCAGCCGAGAGTTTGCGCCCACTCAGCCACTTTTTTCCCTTCCGCGGCGCTCATTCTCCCCGCCACGACGACGCCGCGTTTTTGCCGCCAGAAGAACCAGTCGCGCTGCTTCTCGCTCTCTAACTGCAGCGCCTGACGCAGCCAGGGTTTATCGCTCTGCCACCAGTTGCCGAGCTGCTGCTGCCACTCCACGCCGGTCTCATCCATATCGCCATACAGCGGTTCGGCGAACGGACAGTTGATATGCACCCCGCCGGCGTGCAGCGCCCCCAGCGCCTGGTCGATGGTTGAGACCAGCCAGCGGGCAGGAATATCCTGCGAGGGACGCGGCAGAGAAATCGTCTGCGACGGATGGGAGGCAAACATTCCGGGCTGGCGGATCGCCTGGTTCGCGCCGCAGTCGATCAGCTCCGGTGGACGGTCGGCGGTCAACAGGATCAGCTTTTCGCCGGTGAGGCCCGCCTCAATCAGCGCCGGATAGAGGTTTGCGGTGGCGGTCCCGGAGGTGACTATCACCGCCACCGGCTGCCGGCTGGCCTTCGCCAGGCCGAGCGCCAGGTGGCCGAGGCCGCGTTCGTCGAAATGGGTATGATGGATAAAGGCGCGGTTTTCCGCCGCCGCCAGGGTTAAGGGTGTCGAGCGCGAACCCGGCGCGATGCAGATATGCTGCACGCCATGGCGCGTTAAAGCTTCCAGGATCACCGCCGCCCAGCGTCGGTTAAATGCGCTTACTGACATGAAATTGTCCGGTATCAAATATTGATGCTAAGTATAGATAAGGCAAAGTGACGACGTTTTGATATGCATCGTCATTCCCGCCTTATGGACACAGCAGCGAGCGCAGCCCGGCCGCTTTGTTGTCAATCTCCTGCCACTCCTGCTGCGCATCGGAGCCGCTGACGATCCCCGCTCCGGCATACAACCGCAGGGTGTCGTGGTCCACTTTCGCCGAACGCAGCGCCACGCAAAACTCGCTTTGCGCCAGCGACAGATAGCCGGCGGACCCGGCATACCATTCGCGGGCAAAGGGTTCATGGCGCTGAATGAATGCCAGCGCCGCCCGACGCGGCAGGCCGGCCACTGCGGCGGTGGGCTGCAGCTGCAGCAGACAGCGGCTGTCGTCAGGCGCCGCCAGCTCGGTCCAGATACAACGTCGAAGATGCTGTACCTTGCGCAGTCTCACCACCTGCGGCGGCAGGACGTCCAGCGTCGAGGCCTCACTCTGCAGACGCTGGCAAATATCTTCCACCACCAGCATATTTTCCCGCTGGTTTTTGTCGTCTTTCATCAACCAGTCGGCCAGTTGCTGCGCCTTCGCGTCTTCCTGATGGTTCGCGACGGTCCCCGCCAGCGCTTCGGTGCGCAGCAGCGCGCCGCGCCGGCGCCACAGCCGTTCCGGCGTGGAGCCGAAAAATGCCTGCCGGGCATTAAACGCCATCAGGAAATGAAAACAGTTAAGATTGCTGCGGCGGCTGGCCGCCATGATGCTCACGGCGTCCAGCGGCGCGGCAAACTGCAGGTCGGTTGCCCGCGCCAGTACCACTTTATCCATTTCACCGGCGCTAATCGCCTTAGTCGCCCGCGCAATCATTGCCTGCCATTGAGAATAGTCGGATGAGTGGCGCTCGCTCAGTAGCGGCGGGATAGCGCCAGGGGTCGCCTGAGTGGTGGTCAGACTGGCGAGAAACGCGCGGGCCGTCGCGGCATCCTCACGCAGGGAGATATCACTATGCAGCACCAGCCGCAGCACGGCCCTGCCGCCGCACCGGTGCCACTCCAGACGCGGCAGCACCAGGCTGCCCTGCTGCGGTTCAAACGCGTTCAGGCCGCCGATGCGCAGATCCTGCCGCCCGGTCTGGCATAAAAAGCGGTTCGCCGCGTCGAGCGAGGAAAAGGTTTTTACCGCCCCCAGCGCCGCCAGTTCCTCATCGCCATTGCGCTGCTGCCAGTAAAACTGCGGCCATTGCGCCTGCTGGCCGCACCATAGTAGCGGATCGAAGGCATCATTCAGCGGAAAGGCAATATCGATAATTCGCGTGCCGGACGAGTCTGGAAAAGACTCACCCAGGCCGTCTTGCAAACGGGCCAGCGCAGTGGAAACAGACAGCACGCAAACCTCCACGGTAGTAAAACCCCACATTATAAGGGGTTCGACGGCGGAATAGCAGTACCCATGACGAGGGAGCGGGTTTTATCTTACCCGCTCGCCGGCCCGGAACCAGGTTGGGATGCGAGTGGTGAGGGGTCAGCCAGCGCGGCTTTCCCGCGCCATGCCGATGTGGGGGATGCCATCCTCATCATAGACCTCAGTCACCGGCGTAAAACCGAAGTGGGCGTAAAAGGATTGCAGGTGCGCCTGCGCCCCGAGGTAAATTGCCTTTTGCGCCCAGTGCTGCTGGCAGCTGGCCAGCGCCTGCTCCATCAGCTGATAGCCGAGCTTCTCACCGCGGGCGGCGGGGCTAACGATGACCCGGCCAATCACCACCGGATCGTACGTCTCTTCGCTTTTGAGGATCCGCGCGTAGGCCAGCAGTTCGCCATCGCGCCAGCCGAGCAGATGGCGATTTTCACCGACCAAATCATCGCCGTCGACATCCTGATAGGCGCACTGCTGCTCCACGACAAAGACTTCACTGCGCAATTTCAGCAGCGCATATAGCTGGGGAACGGTGAGTTCACTATGGTGGAGATCCTGCCAGGTCATCATCTGTAGCTCCTTATTGATATACTGATACTTTGCGACTCGCCCTGAGGACACTGGACGATGGAATTAACTTTTTTAGGAACATCCGCCGGGGTGCCGACCCGTACGCGTAATATGACGTCGATAATACTGAATTTGCAACAGCCGACCCGCGCCGAAATGTGGTTGTTTGACTGCGGTGAAGGGACCCAGCATCAGTTTCTTCGCACGCCCTATCACCCCGGCAAACTGAATAAAATTTTCATCACTCACCTGCACGGCGACCACCTGTTCGGCCTGCCCGGCCTGTTGTGCAGCCGCTCGATGCAGGGGAACTCTCTGCCCCTCACCCTCTACGGGCCAAAAGGGCTCAAAGAGTTTGTTGAGACCGCGCTGCGTCTGAGCGGTTCGTGGACCGACTATCCGCTCACCATCATCGAAGTCGGCCCTGGTCTGGTGTTCGACGAAGAGGGCTATCGGGTCACTGCGTACCCGCTCAGTCATCCGGTGGAGTGCTACGGCTACCGCATCGAACAGCATGACAAACCCGGAACGCTAGATGCCGCCCAACTGATTGCCGATGGCGTGCGTCCGGGGCCGCTGTTCCATCAGCTCAAGCTCGGCCAGCGCGTTGAGCTGGAAGATGGCCGGGTCATTGACGGCAGCCGCTATCTGGGGCCAGCGACGCCGGGTAAAACGCTGGCCATCTTTGGCGATACCGCCCCCTGCCCGCAGGCGCTGGAGATGGCTCGCGGGGCGGATGTGATGGTCCACGAAACCACCCTTGAGCAGGCGATGGCGGAGAAAGCCAATAGACGCGGCCACTCCTCAAGCCAGCAGACCGCGGCGCTTGCCAAAGAAGCGGGGGTCGGCACGCTAATCGCTACCCACTTTAGCTCGCGCTACGATGCCGAAGGCTGTCTGAAGATGCTGGCGGAATGCCGGGAGATTTTCGCCAATACGCTATTGGCGGAAGACTTTATGGTCTACAAGATGGCGTAAAATCCGGGCATAAAAAAACCGCCATCCCGGCGGTTTTTTTATTTATAGCGCAGATTACATCAGCGGCGTCGCCAACTGCACGATGCTAATCAGCGGCTGCGGCCAGATACCAAGCACCAGCACCAGCAGGGCAGAGATCAGCACCACGATACCGCCAGCGCTGTACTGCCAGTTCGACGGCGCATCGCGGTTCAGTTGCTCGGGTGCGCTCAGGTACAGGCTGACTGCCACTCGCAGATAGTAGTAGAGACCAATCGCTGAGCCGACAACCACTGCGGCAACCAGCCACCACAGGTGCGCATGCACACCGACGGCCAGCACGTAGAACTTACCGATAAAGCCGAGGGTCATCGGAATACCGGCCAGCGACAGCATCATCACCGTCATGACCGCTGACAGGATCGGACGGTGCCAGAACAGGCCGCGGTAGGAGAACAGCGAGTCCGCATCCGGACCGCGGTACGGGCTGGACATCAGGCTGACCACGCCGAACGCGCCGAGGCTGCTGAACAGGTAACCGGCCAGGTAGACGCCAACGGCTTCCATCGACATTTCGCCGCTCTGCAGGGCGATTAACGCCACCAGCAGATAGCCGAGGTGGGAGATGGAAGAGTAGCCGAGCAGACGCTTAATGTTGGTCTGGCTCAGCGCCATCAGGTTACCGAAGATGATAGAGGCGAAGGCGATCAGGCCCAGCACCACGCGTACCGCTTCACTGTTGCCCACCGGCATGTACAGGAACAGACGCATCACCACGCCGAAGATGGCGATCTTGCTGGCGGTCGCCAGGAAGGTGGAGACCGGCGCAGGCGCGCCCTGGTAAACGTCCGGCGTCCACAGATGGAACGGCACCAGCGACAGTTTAAAGCCAAGACCGACGATCATCAGACCGAGGCCCGCCAGCAGCAGCGGCTCGTGCAGCGTATTGTCCGCCAGGCTTTTACCCAGCGCGAGGAAGGACAGGTTGCCGGAGTTCGCATACACCAGCGCCATACCGAACAGCAGGAAAGACGAGGCTGCAGCGGAGAGGATAGTGTATTTGATGCTCGCTTCCAGCGAACGCTTCTGGCGGAAGGCGTAGCCGACCAGGCCGAACAGCGGTAGCGAAATCAGTTCGATACCGAGGAACAGCGCCGCCAGATGATTCGCACCGGCCAGCAGAATGCCGCCCAGCGCGGCGATCAGCACCAGCAGGTAGAACTCTTCTTTGTTGTCCTTGTAACCCTCAAGCCACGGGTAGGCGAAAGTACAGGTCGCGAGGCTCGCCAGCAACACCAGTCCGGTGTAGAGCATGGCGTAGCCGTCAACGCGGATCATCGGCGTGACGTCCATCGCCCCGTTCTGACCAACAAACCAGAGCGAGACCAGCGCAGCATTAAGCCCGAGAACCGACAGCGTGGCATTGAGAAAATGATTGCGTCGCCACGCAATGGAGAGCATCACAACCACCACCGTCAAGCCGACGATCAGCAGCGGTAGCAGTGCGATCAGTTGTTGTGGAGTTATTGTCATGGCGAATTACGGCCTTGTAGTAGAAACAGAATTAACAAACCACTGCTGAATGTTGCTCATCGCAGCATGCGAGGTGTCGAGGATCGGCTGCGGGAAGAAGCCCAACAGCACCAGCAGCACCACCAGCAGCAGGATGATAGACAGTTCACGCAGGGACATCCCCGGCAGCGCTTTCGCCGCGATTTCGCTTTTCGCTTTACCGAAGTAGGCGCGATGCAGCATCGACAGCGAATAAACGGAAGCGAATACCAGACCAAAGGTCGAGATAACGGTGATCACCGGCACCACTTTATAGCTGCCGAACAGGATCATAAATTCGCCGACAAAGTTACCGGTGCCCGGCATCCCCAGGGTGGCGACAGCGAAGAACATCGACATCGCCGGCAGCCATTTAATTTTGCTCCACAAACCGCCCATCTGACGCATATCGCGGGTGTGCAGACGTTCGTACAGCTGGCCGCACAGAATAAACAGACCCGCCGCGGACAGACCGTGGGCGATCATCTGGATCACCGCCCCTTGATAAGCCAGCTGGCTGCCGGTGTAGATAGCAATCAGCACGAAGCCCATGTGGGAAACGGAGGTATAAGCGATCAGACGTTTGATATCGGTCTGGGCGAAGGCCATCCACGCGCCGTAGAAGATACCGATCACGCCCAGCCACATGGCGATGGGCGCAAACTCGGCGGAGGCGTTCGGGAACAGCGGCAGCGCAAAGCGCAGTAGACCGTAGGCCGCGGTTTTCAGCAAGATGCCCGCGAGGTCGACGGAACCGGCAGTCGGCGCCTGGGAGTGGGCGTCCGGCAGCCAGCCGTGCAGCGGTACCACCGGCATTTTCACCGCGAAGGCGATGAAGAAGCCCAGCATCAGCAGGTATTCCACGCCGTGGGACATCGGCGTTTTCAGCAGATCTTCATAGTTGAAGGTCCACACGCCGGTGGCGTTGAAGTGGACGAAGGCCAGCGCCAGAATGGCGATCAGCATCACCAGACCGCTCGCCTGGGTATAGATGAAGAACTTGGTGGCCGCTGTGATACGCGTTTTACCGTCCGAGGCTTTGTGACCCCACAGTGCGATCAGGAAGTACATCGGCACCAACATCATTTCCCAGAAGAAGAAGAACAGGAACATGTCGATGGCGAGGAACACGCCGATGACGCCGCCCAGGATCCACATCAGGTTGAGGTGGAAGAAGCCCTGGTATTTTTCGATTTCACGCCACGAACAGAGTACCGCCAGCACGCCGAGGAGACCGGTCAGCACCACCATCAGCAGCGACAGGCCGTCGATCGCCAGATGGATGCTAATGCCGAAGCGTGGGATCCACGGCAGCACGAATTCCGACTGCCATTGCGGAATACCCGCGGATTGCGTCAGAGAATAGCCGCCCTGCATCCACAGCTGCAGGCCAAGCGCCAGCGTCAGTCCCATGGTAATCAGCGCGATCCAGCGCGGCACTTTCACGCCAAAGCGTTCGGTCTGCCAGCACAGGAAGCCGCCGATAAAGGGGATTAATATCAACCAAGGCAATAACATGGTGATTTTTATTCCTTATTTAAGTCCGGTTCAGGCTATCTTACTCGTCATAGCGAACGTCGGCTGTGCTCACAATCCTCACGCATTTTAATACGCTCCGGTTGCTCCGCGCAGGCGGTGTCCACTCTGACTTCGCCGATAACGCCTGTCCTTTACGACCTGATTTTCAACGAATTCTCACAGAAAATTCACTTCGGATTGAGGCTTGTTTTGTCGGGTGACGCTAACGCTTGCCCGACCTACGGTCCCGTAGGCCCGGCAAGCTCCGCGCCGCCGGGCGAAACAATCCCAATCCTCAAACTCAACGCAATACCATCAGCAGCGCCAGCACCACCACCGCGCCGATGCTCATTGATGCCACATACCAGCGCAGATAACCGTTCTCGCTCACCAGCAGACCTTTGCCTGCGAAGCGGGACAGAATCGCCGGGATATTCATCAACGCATTCAGCGGATCGCTCTTCAGCAGCCAGGCAATCCCGAGGAAAGGTTTCACGAACACCTTGTCGTATAACCAGTCGAAGCCCCAGGCATGGAACCACCAGGTACCGAAGAAGCGGCCAGGCGCGCTGTTGGCGATGGAGGTCACCAGGGTACGTTTACCCAGCCACAACCATGCGGCGATCAGGATGCCGGCAATCGCGATAATCCCGGAGGTAATTTCCAGCGTCATCACGCTACCGTGAGCGAGCTCAGTGGTCTGCGGCAGTACGCCTTCCAGCGGCGGCACAATCAGCGCGCCAACGAAGGTGGACAGAATCAGCAGCACAATCAGCGGCAGATGGTGGGTAATCCCCTTCCCTGCGTGCGCGTGAATTTGCTCTTTACCGTGGAACACGATGAAAATCATACGGAAGGTATACAGCGAGGTCATAAAGGCGCCGACCAGGCCCGCTACCATCAGATTGATATGACCGTTGGCCATCGCGCCAGCCAGAATCTCGTCCTTACTGAAGAAGCCTGCGGTGATAAGCGGCAGAGCGGACAGCGCCGCGCCCCCCACCAGGAAGCAGACATAAACCAGCGGAATGGATTTGCGCAGGCCGCCCATCTTGAAGATGTTCTGTTCATGATGGCAGGCGAGGATCACCGAACCGGACGACAGGAACAGCAGCGCTTTAAAGAACGCGTGCGTCATCAGGTGGAAGATCGCTGCGTCCCATGCCTGCACGCCCAGCGCGAGGAACATGTAGCCAATCTGGCTCATGGTCGAGTAAGCCAGCACACGTTTGATGTCGGTCTGCACCAGCGCGGCGAAGCCCGCCAGCACCAGCGTGATTGCGCCAACGATACCGACCAGATGCAGCACTTCCGGCGTCATCAGGAACAGGCCGTGGGTACGGGCAATCAGGTACACGCCCGCGGTCACCATGGTAGCCGCGTGGATCAGCGCAGAGACCGGCGTTGGGCCCGCCATCGCATCGGCAAGCCACGTTTGCAGCGGCAACTGAGCGGATTTACCGACCGCGCCGCCGAGCAGCATCAGCGTCGCCCACTGCAGCGTGGTGCTGCCGTTTGCGAAGTGCTGCGGCGCCAGCTCAACCATTTCACGGAAGTTCAGGGTGCCCAATTCGTTATAAAGAATGAACAGCGCGAAGGCGAGGAACACGTCGCCGACGCGGGTGACCACGAACGCTTTCATCGCCGCGGCGTTGTTCTTCGGATCGGTGTAATAGAAGCCGATCAGCAGGTACGAACAGAGACCCACGCCTTCCCAACCCAGGTACATCAACAGCAGGTTATCGGCCAGCACCAGAACGACCATGCTGGCGATAAACAGGTTGGTGTAAGCGAAGAAGCGAGAGTAGCCCTCTTCGCCGCGCATGTACCAGGAGGCAAACATGTGGATCAGGAAGCCGACGCCGGTTACCACGGAGAGCATGGTCAGAGACAGGCCATCCAGCACCAGGTTGAAGCCGATGTTGAAATCACCGACCGACATCCAGTTCCACAGCGGTACGCTGACCGCTTGTTTGCCGTTAGCGAAAAAGTCGACGCCAACGTACGCGGTGACCAGCGCCGCCAGGCCTACCGACCCCATGCCAACGGTGGCGGAAAGGTTTTCCGACCAGCGCCCGCGGGAGAAGGCCAGCAGCACAAAGCCAATCAATGGCAAAAGAATGGTTAAGGCAAGCATGTTCATCCACGCAACTCACTTACTGAATCGATGTTCAGGTTCTGGCGGCGACGATGGAGCTGCAGCAGCAGCGCCAGGCCGATACTCGCTTCCGCAGCCGCGAGGCTGATGGCGAGGATATACATTATCTGACCATCTGCCTGGCCCCAGTAGCTACCCGCTACCACAAAGGCCAGCGCGGCGGCGTTAATCATGATTTCCAGGCTAATCAACATAAACAGCAGATTGCGGCGGATCACCAGCCCCGTCAGACCAAGCACAAACAGGATGGCCGCGAGGATCAGTCCATGTGTTAAGGGGATCATGCGTGTTCCTCCGTTTTTCTTTTGTCGCTGTCGTTCACGCGGTTGCTCAGTACCTCACCGGCACGCTCTTCGCGGCCGATGTGGAAGGCGACCACCAGGCCCGCCAGCAGCAGCATGGAGGCCAGCTCCACCGCCAGGACGTACGGCCCAAACAGCGCAATACCCACTTCTTTGGCGTTGATCGCCGCGCCGTCGATACCCTGGTCGTTAATACCCAGGATGGCGTAAACGATAACCACCAGCAGCACTGCGGAAAGGATGGCCGGGCCAATCCAGATCCCCGGCTGCAGCCATTTGCGTTCCTGTTCGATCTCGCTGCCACCCAGGTTGAGCATCATCACCACAAAGACGAACAGCACCATAATGGCCCCGGCGTAGACGATGATTTCCAGCGCACCAGCAAAGTAAGCGCCCAGCGAAAAGAACACCCCGGCAATCGCCAGCAGCGAAATAATCAGGTACAGCAGCGCATGCACCGGATTGGTGTGGGTGACGACCCGCAAGGTTGCGAGGATGGCTATCAGGCCACAGATATAAAAAGCGAATTCCATTGCCCTCTCCTTACGGTAACAGGCTCTTGACGTCGATTGGCTTAGCTTCGTTTTCCGCTTCACCTTTATCTTTGCCGTCGATTGCCATACCCGCCATCCGGTAGAAGTTATATTCCGGGTATTTGCCCGGACCGGAAATCAGCAGATCCTCTTTTTCGTACACCAGATCCTGACGCTTGTATTCACCCAGTTCGAAGTCCGGGGTCAACTGGATCGCCGTGGTCGGGCACGCTTCTTCGCACAGGCCGCAGAAAATGCAGCGTGAGAAGTTGATGCGGAAGAACTCCGGATACCAGCGGCCGTCTTTGGTCTCTGCTTTCTGCAGCGAGATACAGCCCACCGGGCAGGCTACCGCACACAGGTTACAGGCAACGCAGCGCTCTGCACCGTCCGGATCGCGGGTCAGCACGATGCGGCCGCGGTAGCGCGGCGGCAGATAGACCGGCTCTTCCGGATACATCCGGGTTTCACGTTTGGCGAAGGCATGCAGGCCAATCATCCAGATACTACGGACCTGGGTGCCGAACCCCACCAATAATTCTTTTAAGGTCATGTTCAATTCACCCCTTATTGCGCCTGCCAGAGAATGACAGCCGCCGTTACCAACAAGTTGACCAGCGTTAACGGCAGGCATACCTTCCAGCCAAAGGACATTACCTGGTCATAGCGCGGACGCGGTAATGATGCGCGGATCAAAATGAACATCATCATGAAGAACGCGGTTTTCAGCGCGAACCAGATGAAAGGTGGTAACCACGGGCCATTCCAGCCGCCGAAGAACAGCGTGACGATCAGCGCTGAAACGGTGACGATACCGATGTATTCACCGACGAAGAACAGACCGAATTTCATGCCGGAATATTCAATGTGGTAACCATCGGCCAGTTCCTGCTCCGCTTCCGGCTGGTCGAACGGGTGACGGTGACACACCGCCACGCCGGCGATGGCGAAAGTGACGAAGCCGAAGAACTGCGGAATGACGTTCCACAGATGCGCCTGGTTGTTGACGATATCGGTCATATTGAATGACCCCGCCTGCGCCACCACGCCCATCAGGGAGAGACCGAGAAACACTTCGTAGCTCAGGGTCTGCGCGGAAGCACGCATCGCCCCCAGCAGCGAGTATTTGTTGTTGCTCGACCAGCCGGCGAACAGCACCGCATAGACCGCCAGGCCTGCCATCATCAGGAAGAACAGGATGCCGATGTTCAGGTCAGCCACCACCCACGTCGGGCTGACCGGCACGATAGCAAAGGCCAGCAGCAGCGAGGTAAAGGCGATAACCGGCGCCAGAGTAAAGATCACGCGATCGGAGAAGCGCGGGATCCAGTCCTCTTTGAAGAACATCTTGATCATGTCAGCGACCAGCTGCAGCGAACCGCCCCAGCCGACGCGGTTAGGTCCGTAGCGGTTCTGGAACAAGCCGAGCAGACGACGCTCGCCGAAGCTCATGAACGCGCCGCAGGTGACGACCACCAGCAGAATGACCACGGCCTTCAGGATGCTTAACAGAATGTCGATAAGATCCGGCGTTAACCAGCTCATGCTTTCGCCTCCTGCAGTGAATCAATACGCGATCCGGTCAGCACCGGCGCAATGCCCGGCATGCCCATCGGTAAGCCAACCTGTCCTGCGGTCAGGCCTTCAGAGATAACCAGCGGCAGACGCAGGGTCTGGCCTTCCACGCTAAAGGAGAGCATTGCCCCCGCGTTAACGCCCAGCTTCGCGGCATCCGCCGGATTCAGCTTGATGTACGGCTCAGGCATCCGGCTCTCGAACACCGGCGCGCGCTGTGACAGCTCATCGCTACCAAACAGGTGGTAATACGGCGCGATACGCCATTTGCCCTCTTCCGCCTGGAAGCTGGCCGGCACCGCGGTGAAATACTCCAGCCCGTTGGCGGACGCTTCAAACAGTCGAACACCCGGATCGCCGTGGCGCAGTTTCCCGCCCACTTCATCCTGGAACTTGTTCCATGCCTGCGGGGAGTTCCAGCCCGGCGCCCAGGCGAACGGGATCTGCGAACGCGGGGCGGACGGCTGGTTGTTCCCTTCCATGGAGAAGGCGAACATGGTGTCTTTATCCTGCGGCTGACGCGGCTCGTGCACGCTGATGTTGGCGCGCATCGCCGTGCGGCCGCTGTAGCGGTGTGGTTCACGCGCCAGCTTCTGACCGCGGATGCGGAAGGTCGCATCCGGCGCGGCATCTTTAATGCCCGCCAGCTGCGGCAGCGCGGCAATCGCCGCATCGATGACGTGGTCCAGCTGCGTCCAGTCAACCTGACGGTTGTTGACGGTGCTGTGCAGCGAATGCAGCCAGCGCCAGCTCTCCAGCATCACGGTTTTCGCATCGTAGTAAGCCGGATCGTAAACCTGGAAGAAACGCTGGGCGCGGCCTTCGTTGTTCACCACAGTCCCGTCGCTTTCCGCAAAGCTTGCGGCAGAGAGCACCAGGTGCGCTTTGTCCATAATCGCGGTGCGCTGATGGTCAACCACCATCACCAGCGGGGCTTTCGCCAGCGCAGCGTCAACGCGCGCGGCGGAAGCATGACGGTGAAGGTCGTTTTCCAGCACGATAACCGCGTCGGCGGCGCCGCTTTCCAGTTCGTCCAGCGCCTCTTCAAGCGAGCCGCCGCCGATCATGCCCAGACCGACGCTGTTCACCGCGCGGGCGACCATGGTCACGCCGACGTCGGCGCCGCGGCCTTTCAGGGCTTTTGCGACGTTAGCGGCGGCCTGGATGATCTCCATGCTGCCAGCGTTAGTACCGGAGATAATCAGCGGTTTTTTCGCCCCGGCCAGCGCCTGGACAATCACGTCAACCTTACCCTTCAGGTCCTGGCTCAGGCCATCAACCGCCGGCGCGCTGTCATCCAGCGCATGGGCGATAGCGAAGCCCAGACGCGCCTGATCTTCCACCGGCGCGCGGTAGGTCCACGCGGCAATGTCATCCAGGCGGGTGTCATCGATGTTGGTGACGAATAACGGGTGCTTGGCGCGCTGCCCGATGTTGAGGATCGCGGCGATCTGCCAGTCGGCTACTTTCTGCGCCGCTGCCATTTCGCGTGCTTTCCCTTTCACCGCCTGGCGGACTGCCAGGGCCACGCGCGCGCCGGTCTGGGTAATGTCTTCGCCCAGCACCAGTACCGCATCGTAGGATTCGATATCGCGCAGGCTTGGGGTATGGACCCCACCTTCACGCAGCACTTTCAGCATCATCTGCAGGCGCGCTTGTTCGCCTTTGGCGATGCCGGTATAGAAGTTGTCGGCGCCCACCAGCTCACGCAGCGCAAAGTTGCTTTCGATGCTGGCGCGCGGGGAGCCAATACCGATCACTTTCTTCGACTGGCGCAGGATATCTGCCGCGCCCTGCATCGCCTGCTCGGCGTTGAGAGTGATCAGATCGTCGCCGCGGCGCTGCACCGGCTGACGCGGACGGTCTTTCAGGTTGACATAGCCATAGCCGAAGCGACCGCGGTCGCAGAGGAAGTAGCGGTTAACGGTCCCGTTATAGCGGTTTTCGATACGACGCAGCTCGCCATAGCGTTCGCCCGGGCTGATGTTGCAGCCGATGGAACACTGCTGGCAGATGCTCGGCGCAAACTGCATGTCCCACTTACGGTTGTAACGCTCGGAGTGCGTTTTGTCGGTGAAGACGCCGGTCGGGCAGACTTCCACCAGGTTGCCGGAGAACTCGCTTTCCAGGGTGCCATCTTCCGGGCGACCGAAGTAGACGTTGTCGTGCGCGCCATAGACGCCCAGGTCGGTGCCGTCGGCATAATCTTTGTAGTAGCGCACGCAGCGGTAACAGGCGATGCAGCGGTTCATTTCGTGCGAAATAAACGGCCCCAGATCCTGATTGCGGTGGGTACGCTTGGTGAAACGATAGCGGCGGAAACTATGGCCGGTCATCACCGTCATATCCTGCAGGTGGCAGTTGCCCCCTTCTTCACAGACCGGGCAGTCGTGCGGGTGGTTAGTCATCAACCACTCCACCACGCTTTCGCGGAACTGCTTCGCTTCGCCGTCGTCAATAGAAATAAAGGTGCCGTCGGATGCCGGAGTCATACAGGACATCACCAGGCGACCACGCGTGTCTTCCGCGTTCTGATATTGCTTCACCGCACACTGGCGGCAAGCACCGACGCTCCCTAGCGCCGGGTGCCAGCAAAAGTAGGGAATATCAAGACCAAGAGAGAGACAAGCCTCTAGCAGGTTGTCCGCCCCGTTGACCTCGTATTCTTTGCCGTCTACATGAATCGTAGCCATTTGCGTGCTTCCAAAAATAAAAAACCTTTGATTACCAGCGCGTCTTAAGCAGGTTCGGCTGAATCCCGTTGATTGCATGGGTATTGCTGAACTGCTGCTTAATGCCAGCCTCGAATTCTTCGCGGAAATATTTAATCGCGCTCTGTAGCGGTTCGACTGCGCCCGGCGCGTGCGCGCAGAAGGTTTTACCCGGGCCCAGGAATCGACACAGTTGCTCAAGCGTTTCGATATCGCCAGGCTGGCCTTCGCCGCGCTCCAGGGCGCGCAGGATCTTCACGCTCCACGGCAGACCATCACGGCACGGCGTACACCAGCCGCAGGACTCGCGGGCAAAGAACTCTTCGAGGTTACGCACCAGCGAGACCATATTGATCTCATGGTCAACGGCCATCGCCAGCGAGGTGCCCAGACGGCTGCCCGCTTTACCAATGCTTTCGAACTCCATCGGCAGGTCAAGATGCGCTTCGGTCAGGAAGTCGGTCCCTGCCCCACCCGGCTGCCAGGCTTTAAACTTCAGGCCATCGCGCATGCCGCCGGCGTAATCTTCGAGGATCTCACGCGCGGTGGTGCCGAACGGCAGCTCCCAGACGCCCGGATTCTTCACCCGGCCGGAGAAGCCCATCAGCTTGGTGCCAGCATCTTTGCTGGTGGAAATGTTCTGGTACCACTCGACGCCGTTGGCGAGGATCGCCGGCACGTTGCACAGGGTTTCCACGTTGTTGACGCAAGTCGGCTTGCCCCACACGCCGGAGCTCGCCGGGAACGGCGGCTTGGAGCGCGGGTTAGCACGCCGGCCTTCCAGGGAGTTGATCAGCGCCGTCTCTTCACCGCAGATATAGCGCCCTGCCCCGGTGTGGACAAACAGTTCGAAGTCAAACCCGGTGCCAAGGATGTTTTTCCCCAACAGGCCCGCTTCAGTGGCTTCGGCAATCGCACGACGCAGATGCTGGGCCGCTTCGATATATTCGCCGCGCAGGAAGATGTAGCCGCGGTACGCTTTCAGCGCAAACGCGGAGATCAGCATGCCTTCCACCAGCAGGTGCGGCAGCTGCTCCATCAGCAGACGGTCTTTATAGGTGCCCGGCTCCATTTCATCGGCGTTACACAGCAGGTAACGGATGTTCATGGATTCGTCTTTCGGCATCAGGCTCCACTTCAGACCCGTGGAGAAGCCCGCGCCGCCGCGCCCTTTCAGGCCAGCGTCTTTTACCGCCGTGACAATCTCATCCGGCGCCATCCCGGTCAGGGCTTTACGTGCCCCTTCGTAACCGTTTTTGCTGCGATATTCGTCCAGCCATACCGGCTGCTTGTCGTCGCGCAGACGCCAGGTGAGCGGATGCGTTTCCGCAGTACGAATTACGGTTTTCATTTGTACTGCTCCAGCAGGTCAGGAATTGCCTCCGGCGTCAGATGACTGTGAGTATCCTCATCAATCATCATGGTCGGTCCCTTGTCGCAGTTGCCCAGGCAACAGGTCGGCAGCAGCGTGAAGCGGCCATCGAAGGTGGTCTGCCCTGGCTTGATATTGAGCTTCTTCTCAATTGCAGCCTGAATACCTTGATAACCGGTGATATGGCACACCACGCTGTCGCAGTAGCGGATCACGTGACGGCCAACCGGCTGACGGAAAATCTGGCTGTAAAATGTTGCCACGCCTTCGACGTCGCTGGCCGGGATCCCCAGCACATCGGCGATCGCATAGATCGCGCCATCCGGCACCCAGCCGCGCTGTTTTTGGACAATTTTCAGCGCTTCGATGGACGCCGCACGCGGGTCTTCGTAGTGGTGCTTCTCGTGCTCAATAGCCTCACGCTCAGCCGCACTCAGCTCAAAAGCCTCGGTTTGTGGTTGTTGATTCTCGTGCATAATTAGCGGTCCACGTCTGACATAACAAAATCGATACTACCCAGATAGACGATCAGGTCGGATACCAGGCTGCCGCGGATCGCCGACGGGATCTGCTGCAGATGCGCAAAGCTCGGCGTACGCACGCGGGTACGGTAGCTCATGGTGCTGCCGTCGCTGGTCAGGTAGTAACTGTTAATCCCTTTGGTCGCCTCAATCATCTGGAAGGATTCGTTGGCCGGCATCACCGGGCCCCACGATACCTGCAGGAAGTGGGTGATCAGGGTTTCGATATGCTGCAGCGTGCGCTCTTTCGGCGGCGGCGTGGTCAGCGGGTGATCCGCTTTGAACGGGCCTTCCGGCATGTTATCGAGGCACTGCTGAAGAATGCGCAGGCTCTGGCGCAGCTCTTCGACTTTCAGCATCACGCGGGTGTAGCAGTCAGAGACGCCGCCCCCGGTCGGGACTTCGAAGTCGAAGTTTTCATAGCCAGAATAAGGACGCCATTTACGCACGTCGAAGCCGATACCGGTGGCGCGCAGGCCTGCGCCGGTGGTGCCCCACTCCAGCGCCTCTTTGGCGGTATAGGCTGCCACGCCGACGGAACGGCCTTTCAGAATAGTGTTGCGCAGCGCGGCTTTCTCGTAAGAATCCAGACGCTTCGGCATCCACTCGAGGAATTCCCGCAGCAGGCGATCCCAGCCACGCGGCAGATCGTGCGCGACACCGCCGATGCGGAACCACGCCGGGTGCATACGGAACCCGGTAATCGCTTCCACCAGATCGTAAATTTTCTGCCGATCGGTAAAGGCGAAGAAGACCGGCGTCATCGCGCCGACGTCCTGAATAAAGGTCGAGATATACAGCAGGTGGCTGTTGATGCGGAACAGTTCGGAGAGCATCACGCGGATCACATTCACGCGATCCGGCACGGTGATCCCGGCCAGTTTTTCCACCGCCAGCACGTACGGCATCTCGTTGACGCAGCCGCCGAGGTATTCAATACGGTCGGTATACGGGATGTAGCTGTGCCAGGACTGACGCTCGCCCATCTTCTCGGCGCCGCGGTGGTGATAACCGATGTCCGGTACGCAGTCGACGATCTCTTCGCCATCCAGCTGCAGAATAATACGGAATGCACCGTGGGCCGACGGGTGGTTCGGACCGAGGTTGAGGAACATGAAGTCCTCGTTGTCGGTGCTGCGCTTCATGCCCCACTCTTCCGGTTTGAAGGTCAACGCTTCCATCTCCAGATCCTGCTTGGCTTTGGTCAGCTCAAACGGATCGAATTCGGTAGCGCGCGCCGGATAGTCTTTACGCAGCGGGTGGCCTTCCCAGGTCGGCGGCATCATGATACGGCGCAGGTTCGGGTGGCCATCGAAGGTCATGCCAAACATTTCCCAGGTTTCACGCTCATACCAGTTGGCGTTGGGGAACAGTTTGGTGAAAGTCGGCAGATGCAGATCATTTTCAGACAGCGCCACCTTGAGCATGATGTCGCGGTTGCGGTCGATAGAAATCAGATGATAGAAAACGGAAAAATCCGCGGCGGGCAGGCCATCGCGGTGGGTGCGCAGACGTTCGTCCATGCCGTGCAGGTCAAACAACATCACGTAAGGCTTCGGCAATTTCTTCAGGAAATCACCCACCTCAAGCAGTTGCTCACGCTTCACCCACACCACCGGTACGCCGGTGCGGGTTGGCTGAACGGTAAAGGCATCCGGCCCAAAGCGGTTGCGCAGTTCGCCGATCACCGGGTCATCAAGGTGATCGCGGGTTTGCCAGGCTGGTGCGGCGTCATGCGCGGTTAAATCGGTCATATTGTTCACCATTGCAAAAGGTCCGTGGTGACTGCCGGGCGAGACTTCGCGTTGTTGTAGATTGATTTGCGAAGTGGTACTCCCGCCCGCAGGCGCAAATTAAATCTCGTCCGGCGTCCGCAGATTGGTCACTGCAATACGTTCGCCGCGTTTACGCTCGCGTTCCGACTGCATATTGGCGCGATAAACGCCCTGATCGCCAACCACCCATGAGAGCGGACGACGTTCTTTACCAATGGACTCCTGCAGCAGCATCAGCGCCTGCATATAGGCCTCTGGACGCGGCGGGCAGCCCGGGATGTACACATCGACCGGAATGAATTTATCCACGCCCTGGACGACGGAATAGATGTCGTACATGCCGCCGGAGTTAGCGCAGGCGCCCATGGAGATCACCCACTTCGGCTCCAGCATCTGATCGTACAGACGCTGAATAACCGGCGCCATTTTGGTAAAGCAGGTTCCAGCGACCACCATCAGGTCCGCCTGACGCGGAGAGGCGCGCAGAACTTCTGCCCCAAAACGCGCAACGTCATGCACCGCAGTGAATGACGTCACCATTTCCACATAACAGCAAGAAAGGCCGAAGTTATACGGCCAAATTGAGTTCTTACGGCCCCAGTTCACCATGTCATGCAGCGCGTGCTCGAGTTTCCCCATATACACGCTTTTATTGACTTCCTGCTCCAGGGGGTCGGTGACGATCTCCTGTTTCTGCAGGGGGTAACGGTCGTTCTCACCGTTAGGATCTATGCGGGTGAGCGTATAATCCATCTTATTGCCTCGCTTTTACTGCATATGACGGTTAGTGGGACTGTCTGTTTCCGGGTTAACCAGCGTGCGACGGGAACGCGCAGGCGTCCAGTCCAGTGCGCCGATGCGAACGAGATAAACCAGACCAGCCAGTAGCACTAAAATGAAAATTGCGGCTTCCACAAAGCCGACCCAGCCGCTCTCGCGGATAGAAGTCGACCATGCGTAGAGATACAGGGCTTCCACGTCGAAGATAACGAAGAACATGGCAACCAGATAAAACTTCGCAGAAAGACGTAAGCGGGCCGAACCAACGGAGTCGATCCCCGATTCAAACGGCGTGTTTTTGCTACGCGCGCGCGCGCGACCGCCAAGGTACCAGCCGCCGACGAGCATGAGGCAGCACAGGCCGATAGCGATGATGAGAAATATAGCGAATGCCCAATGATGAGCGATGACTTCAGTGGATGTTGACATACGCATTGCTTAACCAAAAAAGTGTAGCGCCAAAACCCTCTGCTCTTACTGGCAGATGAACGCCACAGCGTTTCACGGGAGGAATAAAAAAAACCGTGCAAAAAAGCGTCCCTGGTTGATGTGAGAAGCCCAGATGCCGTGGCTTTTTACCCCTTTCTTTAACCTTTTGTCAACTTTAACAAAAGTTTTCATAACATTAATTTACATTGGAATCTTTTCATTAACATTAAATGCCCTTTTATGCGAAATAACCTTGCATACTGTTCGGTTTTAGTGTTGTTGAATCGTGTCCGTTTCCGTCGTAAATCAAAAATCCCTTCTATTTTGACAGGATTTAGCCTCGATTCCTCCCCCCAAAGAGGGGTATTTTCTTGATCTGTGACACGGTTTTGTTAATTACCCCAGGAAATCGGCAACAATCCGTCCGGTTTTTTAACATTAGCAGGAAGTGTTGAAAGTGCAGGGAAAAGTCGATAAGGTGAGCGCCCGGTCACGCCAATACGCTGATTTTTCAGGAAAGAAATAAAAAAAACTTTCAAAACATCAATAATAGTGCAAAAAAAAGAGCCACCAGGCGGGAAACCCTCCCCTGAGGCTCTTTTTGCTCACTTACATTCTGTTACCAGTTTTTGTGATGTTTGTTAGAAAATTGCCCTCACAAAATGAAGGTGTTATCTCCCTCTTGCGGAGTAAGTGCCGGCCCCGTTCGCCAGGGGTCGCTCTCCTGACTCAGTGACTGAAAAATCACCTGCGGCAGCGCGCTCACCGTCTGCGGATTGCAACTGACCACATACCGGGTATCCGGCAGGCCAGGCAATCCATCGCTGATGCCAGCCACGCGCAAATCGGGGCTCATCATTTCGACGGGTCGCGCGGTGACGCCCAGCCCGGCTTTGACCGCCGCTTTCACCCCGGAGAGAGACGAAGCGCCATGGGCCAGATGCCATGGGACGCGGGCCGCCTCCAGCGCGGCAATAATATCCTGGCGGAATGGACCTGGCTCTTCGAGCAGGATCAGGGGAATAGACTCCCCTTTCGCCAGCACATATTCCGCCGCACAGTACCAGAGGGTCGGTGACGTTCTCAGGATGAAAGAGGTAAAGCCGGGAGGCTGATGGGTGGTCAGCGCCAGATCCACCCGCCCCTCGGCCAGCATCGCCATGATGGCGGCATGGGGATGCACTTTGATCTCCAGCGTCATTCTGGGATAGAAGCAGCCGATGCGGTTTAATAAAAACGGCAGGATGGTATCGGCCGTTTCTTCCGACGCGCCGATGGTCAATCCACCTTGCAGGCTGCCATACATCAGCGACATGCAGGCTTCATCGTTAAAACGCAGGATCTTGCGGGCATAGCCCAGTAGCTGGATGCCTTGCTCAGTCAGCAGTTTATTACGCCCGTGACGGGCGAAAAGCTCTTTGCCGACCAGCTGCTCCAGGCGTTGCATTTGCTGGCTGACCGCGGACTGGGTACGACACACTGCGGCGGCGGCGGCGGCGAAGGTGTTCAAATCAGCGACCGCCACAAAGGTGCGCAGCAGATCGAGATCAAGGTTGAGTATCGGACGTGTTGTATTAATCATCTTTCTTCACTTACAGGTGGCTAACGCTGACCTGCCTTGTTGATGCTTTACGCCAGGTTTCAGGCTATTCCCTGAGCCTCGTGCTCACCGTCAGATGGCGGATAAACAACTGGACGAACGTTATTACATGCCAAAGTACTCGTCTGGGCAAATGCGCAGAACCACGGAGTAATATATTGTTCGTATTTCTCATTGTTATTTATTACCACGGCCAGCCAGGTGTCATGCGTCGCTCCGGAAAAGCGGCCAGTGGTGGTGAGAAAGTCTCTCTTCCACCGCGCGTTCACACAGGGAAGAATGAACAATAAAATCCTGTAATAACAATATATTAAACATCAATCCAACCGGAGTGCTTACCGGCTATCACTGATATTAACGGCGATATTCTAACCGATTCCCGCCCTTTTTATAAGCCTAAATAAGGATTAACTCAGATAATTTTAAATTTTTTTCAACGTTTTATATAAATTAACAAACCTCAGATTATTACCTGTCAATAATAATAATAATGCCCCCGCGGACTGTTTTTTATTGATATTATTTAACATCAAAATTACAAATCAGTCCCTATTGTATTAAGGATAGCGTTGTTTAGTCTGCCAACATTCTTCGTTCGCCCCTTCGTCACACAAACAAACCAGATAAATGATGGCAAAAAAGGCATATGGTCTACATATACGACCAAAAAAAGCATCATAAGCAGGTATAACCTACAACCTAAAACCGTAAGCGGCAGATAAATCAATTACGCTTAAAATCCTGCGTTAGCAAAATCTTCTCCTGCAAAGCCTTCAAAACAGCGGGGATGCGGAGTACATTGTTCCGTGCTGACTTCCACGGCAGGGAGTGGCGATAACAGCTAAAAGGTCAAGATTCATGTCCCCCATCGAAAAATCCAGCAAGTTAGAGAACGTCTGTTACGACATCCGTGGCCCGGTTCTGAAAGAAGCGAAACGTCTTGAGGAAGAAGGCAATAAAGTTCTGAAACTGAACATCGGCAACCCGGCGCCATTCGGCTTCGAGGCCCCTGACGAGATCCTCGTCGACGTCATCCGCAATCTGCCTACTGCCCAGGGTTACTGCGATTCGAAAGGGTTGTATTCGGCGCGCAAAGCCATCATGCAGCATTACCAGGCCCGGGGAATGCGTGATGTCACGGTAGAAGATATTTACATCGGCAACGGCGTGTCCGAACTGATTGTGCAGGCGATGCAGGCGCTGTTAAACAGCGGCGATGAGATGCTGGTTCCCGCGCCGGACTACCCACTGTGGACGGCGGCGGTCTCGCTTTCCAGTGGCAAAGCGGTCCACTATCTGTGTGACGAATCCGCTGACTGGTTCCCGGATCTTGACGATATCCGCGCAAAAATCACGCCGCGCACCCGCGGGATCGTGATCATTAACCCCAACAACCCCACCGGCGCGGTCTATTCCAAAGAACTGCTGCAGGAGATCGTCGAGATCGCCCGGCAGCATAACCTGATTATTTTCGCCGATGAGATCTACGATAAGATCCTCTACGACGAAGCCCAGCATCACTCGATTGCTGCTCTGGCGCCAGATCTGCTAACCGTGACCTTCAACGGACTGTCGAAAACCTACCGTGTTGCCGGTTTCCGTCAGGGGTGGATGGTGCTGAATGGCCCGAAAAAACACGCGAAGGGCTATATCGAAGGCCTGGAGATGCTGGCGTCGATGCGTCTGTGCGCCAACGTGCCGGCACAACATGCTATCCAGACGGCGCTGGGCGGCTACCAGAGTATCAGCGAATTCATCATTCCCGGCGGGCGCCTGTATGAACAACGCAACCGCGCCTGGGAGCTGATCAACGATATTCCGGGTGTCTCCTGCATGAAGCCAAAAGGCGCGTTGTATATGTTCCCGAAAATCGATGCCAAACGCTTCAATATTCACGACGACCAGAAAATGGTGCTCGACTTCCTGTTGCAGGAGAAAGTCCTGCTGGTGCAGGGTACCGCGTTCAACTGGCCGTGGCCGGATCATGTGCGCATTGTGACGCTGCCTCGTGAAGACGACCTGGAGATGGCGATCTCCCGCTTTGGCCGCTTCCTCTCCGGCTACCACCAGCTTTAATCGCTACGCCGCCGGCATTTGCATCCGGCGGCGATCCCTGCGCACAATGGAACCCGATGTTGTCACTGATTAAGGGTTCCTATGAGTCAGAGTCATTTCTTTGCCCACCTCTCCCGCCTGAAACTGATTAACCGCTGGCCGCTGATGCGCAACGTGCGCACCGAAAATGTCTCCGAACACAGTCTGCAGGTGGCGATGGTCGCCCATGCGCTGGCGGCAATTAAAAACCGTAAATTTGGCGGCCAGGTCAACGCAGAACGTATCGCCCTGCTGGCGATGTACCATGACGCCTCCGAAGTATTAACTGGCGACCTCCCTACCCCGGTGAAATATTTCAACTCCCAGATTGCCCAGGAATATAAGGCGATTGAGAAAATTGCTCAGCAAAAGCTGGTGGATATGGTCCCTGACGAGCTGCGCGATATTTTCGAGCCGCTGATTGATGAGCATCACTACAGTGAGGAAGAGCAGTCGATCGTTAAACAGGCTGACGCCCTCTGCGCCTACCTGAAGTGCCTCGAAGAGCTGTCTGCGGGTAACAACGAATTTCTGCTGGCCAAAGGCCGTCTGGAAAAGACGCTGGCATCGCGGCGTAGCGCGGAGATGGATTACTTTATGCAGGTGTTTGTCCCGAGCTTCCAGCTGTCGCTGGATGAAATAAGCCAGGATTCGCCGCTGTAATTTTTCAGGCCGGGCAGCAGTTGCGCCCTACCCGGCCTGACCCCCTTAGAACGGAAACAGTACCGGGATCAGCAGCACGCAGACCACCATCACCAGTACGGTGAAGGGCACGCCAATCTTCACAAAGTCGCTGAAGGAATACTTACCCGGGCCAAGCACCAGGGTGTTGACCGGCGAGGAAACCGGAGTCATAAACGCCGCCGAAGCCGCCATCGCCACCACCATGGCGAAGGGATAGGGCGACACCCCCATTGACTTCGCTGCTGCCAGGGCTATAGGCGCCATCAGGACCGCGGTCGCGGTATTAGAGATGAACAGGCCTATCGCTGCGCACATTACAAACAGGCAGCCGAGCATCAGATAAGGCCCCTCGCTTCCGGCGACGTCCATCAGTCCCTTGACCACCAGATCTACCCCGCCGGTTTTCTGCAACGCCAGGGCAAACGGCATCATCCCGACAATCAAAATAATGCTTGGCCAGTGGATCGCCTTATAGGCGCTTTCGGCGTTGATGCAGCGGAATTTGCCCATCAGCAGGCAGGCGATGATCGCGGCAATCGGGTTGGGAATTTCATCAGTGAGCATCAGGGCTACCATCAACACCAGACAGAAAATCGCGTGCGGAGCCTGGCTGTGTGCCGGCGAAGCGTCATCCACTTCAACCGGCATATTGAGCACCACGAAATCACGCCCACGCTTCGCCAGCAGGGCAATTTGCCGCCAGTTGCCGACCACCAGCAGGATATCGCCGAGCTGCAGCGGCTCATCGACCACGGAACCATCCATCGCCTCGCCATCGCGCTTCATGCCGACGATATTGAGACCAAACCGGGTGCGGAACGCTATCTCACGCACCGTTTTACCAATCATCTCCGAATCCGGGATCAGCGACACCTCCGCCATGCCCACATCCAGCGCCTGATCGGCAAAATATTCGCCGCGCAGCACCATCGGCTCGAGCATCTGCTCACCACAGAACTGGCGTAAGTCGACATCGGAGGCGGACATATCGATCAGCAGGACGTCGCGGGCGCGGAATTCCGATACCCCGTTGACGTTAACAATCACCCGACGGAACCGCCGCCAGCGTTCGACGCCGATGACGTTGGCACAGTACCGCTCACGCAGTTTTAAATCATCAAGACGCTGGCCGATCATCGGCGAACCAGGACGGATCGCCAGCCGGCGGGCGCGGCCAGTGAGGTGATATTCGCGGATCAGATCGCGGAAGGTGCTTCTTTTACGGCCATCACGCGCGGATTCGCCATTCTCTGTCTTCAGCATAAAGCGCACCGCCAGCATATAGACGATGCCCAGGATCAGCACCACCAGGCCAATCGGCGTGACGCTGAAAAAACTGAAGCCGTGCAGCCCTTCGCGCAGCAGTTCACTGTTGACGACCAGGTTGGGGGGCGTTGCGACCAGGGTCATCATCCCGCTGATAAGTCCGGCAAAGCTCAGCGGCATCATCAGCCGCGAGGGAGAGGTATTCATCCGCGCCGACACGCTGAGCACTACCGGAATGAAAATGGCGACCACCCCGGTTGAACTCATAAACGCACCCAGCCCGGCGACGGTGAGCATCAGGTAAACCAGCATCTTGGTTTCGCTGTTGCCCGCCACGCTCACCAGCCACGCCCCCATCTTGGTGGCCACCCCGGTACGCACCAGGCCATCACCGATAATAAACAGGGCGGCAATCAGGATCACGTTAGGATCGCTGAACCCGGAAAAGGCTTCATTCAGCGTCAGCGTGCCGCTGAGGACGAAGGCGACAATGACCATCAGGGCGATAGCATCCATGCGCACCTTGCCGGTAGCAAACAGCACAACCGCGATAGCCAGAAGGGATAAAACCCAAATCAATTCACCGTTCACAACGTTTCCTTGTCACAAGTGGGAGTCGACATAGTGGCATAAAAAAGCCCCGGCAACGCGGGGCGAAATCATACGTTTACGCTTTAAGACGCACATTAACATAGCCGTCCGTCTGACGTTCGACCACCAGATCGTCCAGGCTGCTCAGCACGAGGTCGGCTTCATCCAGTCGAGGGGCATCGGCAGGCACGTTGACCGCGATGGTGCGACACCCCGCCGCCAGGCCGGAGAGCAACCCCGCCGGCGCATCTTCTACCACCGCGCACTGATCGGCCGGTAGTCCCAGCCGCTCGGCGCCCAGCAGATAGGCGTCCGGCGCCGGTTTTCCGTGTTTTACCTGCTCAGCGGTGATGAAGACCTCCGGCATCGGCAGGCCTGCCGCGCGATGACGCGCGTGGGCAACCGGCACCGACCCGGAAGTGACAATCGCCCATGGGATCCCAGCCTCATTGAGGGTACTCAGCAGGGTTAACGCCCCCGGCAGAGCGACAATGCCCTCGATATCAGTGGCTTCAATCTGCTCGAGGAAGCGGAATTCGGCCTGGATATCCTCCTCGCTACGACCCTGCATAAAATGGCGAATAGAGGTAATGGCCTGCTTGCCGTGAATAAAACTGAGAATTTCATCATGGTCAATGGCGAAACGATCGCCCCACTTACACCATGAACGCTCCACCACCGGCAAGGAATCCACCAGCGTCCCGTCTAAATCGAACAGGAAACCTTTACACTGCACGGGCACCTCCCTCAGGCATTGATAATTTGGTTAATTTCATTACTGCTCAGGTGATACTGGCGCGGACAGGCGTGCCAGACGCTCAGCATCCGCTGATATTTCTCCCACATCGGGGTCTGCGAGTTAAAGCCATGAGTGCCGGCGTCAAAATGGCTGTAGCGGCCTTCAATATTGACCATAAAGCGTACATAGCCGAGAAAACGCGCTTCGGTGGCGGCATCAAATCCGAGGAAGGTAACCCGACGCTCGTCGATACCCTCCGCGTCTTTCAGGTTGGTCCAGGAGACATGTAGCGCGTGGTACATCTCCATGATATCGATAACGGTACGGCAGGTTTCTTCCGTCAGCTGGCCAAACTCGCGGTCCAGTTCGCGCATCTGCAGCCCATACCCACGCTCAATGATGGTCTGCAGACGACGGTAGCGTTCCGCATTGTCCGGGTCGAGCATCGTCATCATTTTGTACTGATTGGATAAAATCAGACGCTGCGCATTGGTCATTTCCATGTTGTGACTCCTGTAGCACGGTAGGGCGTGAAATAAAGAAGGCGCATAAATCATGCGCCTTCTTTTATATGCGTTTTCCGTAGTGAATTACAAATCATCAAGGAAAGTTTTATCCAGTTGTTTGAAGGCGCGCTTAAGCGTGTCAGCCAGCGCCTGATAATCGGGCTTGCCTTCGACCGGCGCCAGCGCCTGCCCCGCCTCCTGCAGTTTGCCGCGCACTTCGTAAAACCAGTTAAGAATGGAGGGCGGCAGCGGCGTCACCGAACGCTTACCCAACCACCATAATCCCTGCATCGGCAGGCTCAGGGCAAACAGCGCGGTGGCGACAGCGGGACCCAGCTGGCCGCCCAGGGCTATCTGCCAGCACAGCGTAAAAATGGCGATCGGCGGCATGATACGGATAGCATAGCGGGTGGCACGAATAATGCGGTTTTCGATAAACACCGGCGCGAGGCGCTTGTCGAGAGGCCAGGTCTTTGCGTAATGCTGCCCGCGGTTGAACAAGCTAAAGAAGCTAACGGGGCGTTTCTCAGGGGTCGACATGGCTTTACCTCAACTTTACATATAAAACTTAAAAAATTCGTGCAAAACACCAACTATGCATGACATCGTTCAAAAGATTTTGGCAAAGGATGCCGCAATCAGGTATCCTGTGCCCGCCTGAAAGGGCGGATAGACTCTTTTGCCAGGCTAGTCAAATTATCGCATATTCTGCCATTGGCTGAAAATTATGCAAAATGGCATAAAATCAAATGTACTTCTCTCATCGTGCCCGAAAACAGAACAAGGCATGATGTTAATCATAAATGTCGAGGTCATCCTGCGCTACGCTAATGACACACTGACGTTTTTTTAGCCACGTATCATAAAAAGGTACTTCCATGTCGAGTAAGTTAGTACTGGTTCTGAACTGCGGTAGCTCCTCTCTGAAATTTGCTATCCTTGATGCCGTTAACGGCGACGAATATCTGTCCGGTTTAGCAGAATGCTTCCACCTGCCGGAAGCCCGTATCAAATGGAAAATTGACGGCGGCAAGCAAGAAGCTGAATTAGGCGCCGGTGCCGCGCACAGTGAAGCACTGAACTTTATCGTTAACACTATTCTGGCACAAAAACCAGAACTGTCTGCTCAGCTGACCGCAATCGGCCACCGTATCGTACACGGCGGTGAAAAATACACCAGCTCCGTGGTGATCGACGAGTCTGTGATTCAGGGTATTAAAGACGCAGCGTCTTTCGCACCGCTGCACAACCCGGCGCACCTGATCGGCATCGCTGAAGCGCTGAAATCCTTCCCGCATCTGAAAGACAAAAACGTGGCCGTATTCGATACGGCGTTCCACCAGACCATGCCGGAAGAATCCTATCTCTACGCCCTGCCGTACAGCCTGTACAAAGAGCATGGCGTTCGTCGTTACGGCGCGCACGGCACCAGCCACTTCTATGTGACTCAGGAAGCCGCTAAGATCCTGAACAAGCCGGTGGAAGAGCTGAACATCATCACCTGCCACCTCGGCAACGGTGGTTCTGTTTCCGCTATCCGTAACGGTAAATGCGTTGATACCTCTATGGGGCTGACGCCGCTGGAAGGTCTGGTGATGGGTACCCGCTCCGGCGACATCGACCCGGCAATCATCTTCCATCTGCACGACACCCTGGGCATGAGCGTTGACGCGATCAACAAAATGCTGACCAAAGAGTCCGGCCTGCTGGGTCTGACCGAAGTCACCAGCGACTGCCGCTACGTGGAAGACAACTACCAGGAAAAAGCCGACGCTAAACGCGCGATGGATGTCTACTGCCACCGCCTGGCGAAATACATCGGCTCCTACACCGCGCTGATGGACGGTCGTCTCGACGCCGTTATCTTCACCGGCGGTATCGGTGAAAACGCCGCGATGGTGCGTGAACTGTCGCTGGGCAAACTGGGCGTCCTGGGCTTCGAAGTTGACCACGAACGTAACCTGGCTGCCCGTTTCGGCAAGTCTGGCTTCATCAACAAAGAAGGCACCCGTCCTGCCGTGGTTATCCCGACCAATGAAGAACTGGTCATCGCGCAAGACGCCAGCCGTCTGACCGCTTAATTCCACACCGCCAGCCATAACCTTCAATAATTCGAGCTGCAGGAAGGCGGCGACGCAGCAAATCCCCGGTCACGTACACAGCGTACGCGACCGGGGTGAGCAAGTAGAGCCAACGCGCATGCAACTTGAAGTATGACGGGTAGCTGGTGGTGCTGTTTTGTATCCCGCCTGATACTGGCGGTAACGAAAGAGGATATACCGTGTCCCGTACTATCATGTTAATTCCTACCGGTACCAGCGTAGGCCTGACCAGCGTCAGCCTCGGTGTGATCCGTGCTATGGAACGCAAAGGCGTTCGTCTGAGCGTCTTTAAACCAATCGCCCAACCGCGCTCCGGTGGCGATGCGCCAGACCAGACCACCACCATCGTTCGCGCCAGCTCCTCCACGACCACCGCCGCTGAACCGCTGAAGATGAACCACGTTGAATCTCTGCTCTCCAGCAATCAGAAAGATGTGCTGATGGAAGAGATCATCGCCAACTACCACGCGAACACTCAGGATGCGGAAGTGGTACTGGTGGAAGGCCTGGTGCCGACCCGTAAGCATCAGTTCGCGCAGGCGCTGAACTTTGAAATCGCCAAAACGCTGAACGCGGAAATCGTCTTCGTGATGTCGCAGGGCACCGATACGCCAGAGCAGCTGAACGAGCGTATTGAACTGACCCGCAACAGCTTCGGCGGCGCGAAAAACACCAGCATTACCGGCGTTATCGTCAACAAACTGAACGCACCGGTCGACGAGCAGGGCCGTACCCGTCCTGACCTGTCAGAAATCTTCGACGACTCGTCGAAAGCGAAAGTCGTGAAAATCGACCCGGCTCAGCTGCAGAAAGGCAGCACCCTGCCGGTGCTGGGCGCGGTGCCGTGGAGCTTCGATCTGATCGCCACCCGCGCGATCGACATGGCGCATCACCTGAATGCCACCATCATCAACGAAGGCGATATCAACACCCGCCGCGTGAAATCCGTGACCTTCTGCGCGCGCAGCATCCCACACATGCTGGAGCACTTCCGTGCAGGCTCGCTGCTGGTCACCTCGGCAGATCGTCCTGACGTGCTGGTCGCTGCCTGCCTGGCCGCGATGAACGGCGTGGAAATCGGCGCCATCCTGCTGACCGGCGGCTATGAAATGGACGCGCGCATCAGCAAGCTGTGCGAACGTGCCTTCGCTACCGGCCTGCCGGTGTTTATGGTCAATACCAATACCTGGCAGACCTCCCTGAGCCTGCAGAGCTTCAACCTCGAAGTACCGGTTGACGATCACGAGCGCATCGAGAAAGTTCAGGAATACGTGGCCAACTACATCAACGCCGACTGGATCGAATCGCTGACCGCGACCTCCGAGCGCAGCCGCCGTCTCTCCCCGCCAGCCTTCCGCTACCAGCTGACCGAGCTGGCGCGCAAAGCCGGCAAACGCGTTGTCCTGCCGGAAGGCGACGAACCGCGTACCGTGAAAGCCGCCGCTATCTGTGCGGAACGTGGCATCGCTACCTGTGTGCTGCTGGGTAACCCGGATGAGATCAACCGCGTTGCCGCAGCGCAGGGCGTTGAGCTGGGCGCGGGTATCGAAATCGTCGACCCGGAAGTGGTTCGCGAAAGCTACGTGGCTCGCCTGGTCGAACTGCGTAAGAGCAAGGGCATGACCGAAGCCGTCGCTCGCGAGCAGCTGGAAGACAACGTGGTTCTCGGCACCCTGATGCTGGAACAAGACGAAGTCGACGGCCTGGTGTCCGGCGCGGTTCACACCACCGCCAACACCATTCGTCCGCCGCTGCAGCTGATCAAAACCGCACCGGGCAGCTCGCTGGTCTCTTCCGTATTCTTCATGCTGCTGCCGGAACAGGTTTATGTCTACGGCGACTGCGCGATCAACCCGGATCCGACGGCAGAACAGCTGGCGGAAATCGCTATTCAGTCCGCTGACTCCGCCATTGCTTTCGGTATCGAACCGCGCGTAGCGATGCTCTCCTACTCCACCGGTACCTCCGGCGCGGGTAGCGATGTCGAGAAAGTCCGCGAAGCGACCCGTCTGGCGCAGGAAAAACGTCCTGACCTGATGATCGATGGCCCGCTGCAGTACGACGCCGCCGTCATGGCTGACGTCGCGAAATCCAAAGCGCCGAATTCGCCGGTTGCTGGCCGCGCGACCGTGTTCATCTTCCCGGATCTGAACACCGGTAACACCACGTACAAGGCGGTACAGCGCTCTGCCGACCTAATCTCCATCGGGCCGATGCTGCAGGGTATGCGCAAGCCGGTCAACGACCTGTCTCGTGGCGCCCTGGTTGACGATATCGTCTATACCATCGCTCTGACCGCGATCCAGTCAGCTCAGCAGCAGAATTAATTCCCCGCTGAGATAAAAGCAAAAGGCAGCCAGATGGCTGCCTTTTTTCATCAGGAGGCGAGCAGCTGTTGCTGCTGCGCGATGGCGATATTACTCGCCCTCTTCCGCGTCATCATACTCATTACCCGCGTTACGGGTCATCCACAGCGCCAGCGCTTTCAGCGAGTCCGGCGTGAATTCATCGCAGCGGGCGGTGATCTCTTCCGGCGTTAACCAACACACCTCGCTGACCTCTTCTTCCTGCAGCGCAAATGGCCCATGAGAGACGCAGCTGAACAGGCTTCCCCAGACGCGACAGAACTTATCTTCGTAGTAAAACTGACCGTGATCGGCAAACGGTACTCCCGCGATGCCTAACTCTTCTTCGGCCTCGCGACGGGCAGACTCCAGCAGTTGCTCATCGGCCTGAACGACGCCGCCGGCGGTGGCATCCAGCATGCCCGGATGAAAATCTTTTGTCTCGGTGCGTCGCTGCACCAGAATTTTTCCCATTCCGTCGTGAACGACGATATAGGTCGCCCGGTGACGCAGGCACTGCGCGCGCATCTGCTCGCGGCTGGATTGTGCTATCACCTCATTGTTTTCATTAACAATATCGACCCATTCTGTGCTTGCCAAATGATTCTGTTCCGCCATCAGGAAACCTTACTTTGAAAGCGCTCTCGCGGCGCGTCTTTATGATTGAGGGCTAAATTACGGGTAAATTGCGACCTCTGCAATAACCTGATTATCATTGAGTGCTAAAACCTGCAGACGCCCCTGATCCAGCAGCCCATAGCTGGCGGAATATCCCCCTTTCGGGATACTCACTGAGCCAGGATTAAACAGGTAGATCGCACCGCGTTTTTCCGCAACCGGAATATGAGTATGGCCGTAAGCCAGAACATCGCCAGCGTCCAGCGGCGGCAAATTTTCCGGGCTATAAAGATGGCCATGGGTCAGAAACAGGCGGTAGCGTTCGCTGAGCACCTGTTGCCAGGGCGCGGTCATGGGAAAACGAAGTAGCATCTGATCCACTTCGCTGTCGCAATTGCCGCGAACGGCAATAATGCGCTCCGCCACGCTGTTAAGCCGCGCGGCCACCTCCGCCGGCGCATACCCTTCCGGCAGCGCATTGCGTGGCCCGTGATTGAGCACATCGCCGAGAATAATAAGCCACCTGGCGCCGCTTTGCGTGAATCGTTCAAGCACGCGTTCCGTAGCGGGCAGCGAACCGTGAATATCGGAGGCAAACATCAGTTTCATAGATTCCATCTCCACTGGTTACAATGCCACTATGATAGCGGAAGCGCGACGGGCGATCAGCCTGCGCGTTTGGCGGAAAGCGCGGCGTAACGCTGGATTGAGGCCCGTTGCCACTGAAAAGTCGCATAATCGGCCAGCGTCTCCGGCACCTCATCGCCATTGAGAACCAGACGATTGAGCATCAGCGCCAGGTCGGCGTCGGCAATGGACCATTCGCCAAATAAATTTTGCCCGCCGTGGGCCAGTAGCATGGCGGCGGTGGTAAACAGTTTTTCCGCAGATTGCTTGCCTGCCTCGCTGAGGGCCGGCATTTTCACCCCGCCAAACACCACGGCGGTCGATCGCTCTTCACGAATCGGCACCAGATCGCTGCGCAGCCAGGCCTGGATCTGCCGGGCGCGGGCGCGTTTTTGCAGATCATGCGGGTATATACGCTCCCACTCCGGCGGGGCGAAACGCTCATCCAGATACTCGGTAATCGCCGAGGACTCGCTCAGCGCGAAATCGTCAACCTCCAGCAGCGGTACGCGACGGGTGGCGGTATAGCCCGTCCAGCCGGCCTGCAGATGTTCGCCGCGGTTCAGGTCGACGGTTTTAAGGCTAAAAGGCAGGCTCTTTTCCTGCAGGGCGACATAGACAGACATCACATACGGTGAGAAAAAATCGGCATCGGACCACAGGGTAATCACAGGCTGGCTCATGGCTTCCTCAAGGATGGTAGACAGGACAATAAGCCAACATAGCCTGGCTTGCCGGGGATGTCACTGCTCGTCCGCGAGTCAGCATCACCTGGCTGCCTCCAGACCGATGCGCCGCTCGCGGATTTCCACCCGGGTTGCGCAGCTTCACCTATACTCGAACAGTTTGCGACCCACGACGGCGGGAAATATTATGATCGATCTCTACTATGCACCCACCCCAAACGGCCACAAAATCACCCTGTTTCTCGAAGAGGCGCAGCTGGCCTATCGGCTAATTCGGGTCGATATCGGCAAAGGGGAGCAGTTTCATCCACAGTTTCTGGCGATTTCGCCGAATAACAAAATCCCGGCGATTGTCGACCATATGCCTGTCGATGGCGGGGCGCCGTTGAGCGTCTTCGAGTCCGGCGCCATCCTGCTCTATCTGGCGGAGAAAAGCGGCAAGCTGCTGAGCGGTGAGCTGCGGGAGCGCTATATTACTCTGCAATGGCTATTCTGGCAGGTCGGCGGTCTTGGGCCGATGCTGGGACAAAATCAGCATTTTGCCCACTCGGCGCCGCAAACGGTGCCCTATGCCATTGAACGTTTTCAGGTGGAAACCCAGCGACTGTACGGGGTTCTCAACCACCGCCTCGAAGCCAGTCCGTGGCTTGGCGGCGACCATTACAGCATCGCCGATATTGCCGCCTGGCCCTGGGTCAACAACCATGTCCGACAGCGTATCGATCTGGCGAACTATCCGGCGGTGCATAACTGGTATGAGCGCATTAAGCAGCGACCGGCGACCATTGAAGCGATGCTAAAAATTCAGCCTTATTAACCCCCTGCTCGCCCGTCGCGCTTTGTTGTATGATTGCAGAACTTACAACACGGAGGAAGCCTGCAATGTCTCAACCAGACGCCATTATTCGTATTAAGAACCTGCGCCTGCGTACTTTTATTGGAATTAAAGAGGAAGAGATCGCCAACCGCCAGGACGTGGTGGTGAATGTGGCGATTCACTATCCCGCCGATAAGGCGCGCGATAGCGAAGACATCAATGATGCGCTGAACTACCGCACCATTACCAAGCGCATCATCAGCCATCTTGAGAATGGCCGTTTCTCGTTGCTGGAAAAATTAACTCAGGATGTGCTGAATATCGCATGCGAACATCACTGGGTCACATATGCTGAAGTGGAGATCGATAAACTTCATGCGCTACGCTATGCCGACTCGGTGTCGATGACCATGAGCTGGCGGCGATAACGATGTCAGGGAGGTGGTATGAAGATCCTGCTTACGGGTGGCACCGGCCTGATTGGCCGACATCTGATACCCCGGTTGCTGGAGCTGGGGCATAGCGTCACGGTTTCCACGCGGCACCCGGATAGCGCCCGCGCCCGCCTCGATCCGCGCGTCACGCTGTGGCGCGATTTCGAAGGCCATCACCACCTCAATGATATTGATGCCGTTATTAATCTGGCAGGTGAGCCCATAGCTGATAAACGCTGGACGGCCGAGCAGAAACAACGCTTGTGCCATAGCCGCTGGGATCTCACTCAGCGGCTGGTGGGCCTGATCCACGCCAGCGACACGCCTCCCTCCGTGCTGATCAGCGGGTCTGCCACCGGCTACTACGGCGATCTCGGCGAGGTGGTGGTGACCGAAGAAGAACCACCGCACAATGAGTTTACCCATAAGCTTTGCGCCCGCTGGGAGCAAATTGCCTGCGAAGCGCAAAGCGAACGTACCCGCGTCTGCCTGCTGCGCACCGGCGTGGTACTGGCCCCGCGGGGCGGTATTCTCGGCAAAATGACGCCCGCCTTTAAGCTCGGCCTCGGTGGGCCTATCGGCAGCGGCAGACAGTATCTGGCCTGGATCCATATCGACGATATGGTTAACGGCATTCTGTGGCTGCTGGATAACGATCTACGCGGTCCGTTCAATATGGTTTCTCCCTACCCGGTGCATAACGAACAGTTCGCCCACGCCTTGGGTCATGCGCTCAATCGACCAGCCATTTTCCGCGTTCCTGCCGCTGCTATTCGCCTGCTGATGGGTGAGTCTGCCGTCCTGGTGCTCGGTGGCCAGCGCGCGCTGCCTAAGCGTCTGGAAGCCGCTGGATTCGCCTTCCGCTGGTACGATCTGGAAGAAGCGCTAAAGGATGTGCTGAGTTAATGGCTGACACAGGGGAGCATTGGCTCCCCTGATTCCATTCTGCTGGCTCATGCTCCACGCCTGGATGGCGGCCTCACCCTGGCGCTGCAGCATCGCCATATTCAGGACAACCAGCGCCCTTAATCGCCTGAATTCACCGCCAGCCGGCCGGTTCGCCGATGTTACCTGGCGAAGCAAAGTGCTAAGGTAGGCTTTTCTTTCTGCGTATTGACTGCTTTATGACAACCATCACCACACCACGCCTTTCGCTTACCCGCTTTGTTACCGATGACTGGCCCTTTTTTCTGCGCCTGCGCCAGGATCCGCTGGTGATGCGTTTTATGGGGGAAGTGTTAAGCGAGACGGCGCTACGCAGCGTGTTTGCCAGCCGCTGTGCCGATCCCGGGGTGTTTGTTTTGCGTGATAAACGCGGCGACGCGCTGGGCGATATTGGGCTACGCATCAGTCCGAAAAATCCGCACGAGGCTGACGTCGGCTACGCCCTGTTACCGCAGGCTCAGGGAAGAGGCTATGCCAGCGAAGCGCTGCGCGCGATCTGCGATTATGGTTTCAGCACGCTGGGGGTGCAGGCCATCAATGCCTGGGTGCTGAGTGAAAATCATGGCTCATCGCGCCTGCTGGAGAAGCAAGGCTTTGTGCGCACCCAGGTGCTGGAGAAAGCCTATCATCTGAACGGCATCGATTACGATGACTGGATCTATCGGCTGGAGCGGGAAGTTCACCCGACGCCTACAGACGCCGGGTGAGCCGGTTATTTCAGCGACCCTTTCAGAAACTGCTGCAGGCGCGGGCTTTTCGGCGCGCCAAACAGCGCGTCCGGATGCCCTTCTTCTTCAATTTTGCCCTGATGCAGGAAAATAACATGCGAAGAGACGTGGCGGGCAAAGCCCATTTCGTGGGTCACCACCACCATGGTTTTTCCCTCTTCCGCCAGCTGCTGCATGATACGCAACACTTCGCCCACCAGTTCCGGATCCAGAGCGGACGTTGGCTCATCAAACAGCAGCACTTCCGGCTCCATCGCCAGCGCGCGGGCAATCGAGACACGCTGCTGCTGGCCGCCGGAGAGATGCACCGGGTATTTCGCCTGCTGACGTTCGTCAATCCCGACCTTGGCCAGGTATTTTACCGCGCGATCGCGCGCTTCCTGTTTGCTTAAGCCCAGCACCTGAATCGGCGCCTCCATGACGTTCTCCAGCACCGTCATATGGCTCCACAGATTGAAATGCTGGAACACCATGGTCAGGCGGGTGCGCAGCAGGCGCAGCTGGTTCTTATCAGCCACCTTCAGCTGGCCGTCCTTATCCCTCACCAGGCCAATATTCTGGCCACTGACGACGATCGTGCCTTCGCTCGGTTTTTCAAGGAAGTTAATGCAGCGCAAAAAGGTACTTTTTCCGGAACCCGATGAACCGATGATACTGATAACGTCCCCGGCTTTCGCCTGCAGGGAGACGCCCTTCAGCACCTCGTGTTCCCCATAGCGTTTGTGCAGATCGATAACGTTTAATTTATTGTCGGACATGGCGTTCTCAATGCGTCGAAGAAGGTTTGATATGCTGCAACCAGCGCTTTTCCGCTTTACGGAACAAGCTAATCAGCACATACGAGATAATTAAATAGAGCACCGCGGCGATGCCAAAGGCAGTGAACGGCTGATAGGTCGCGGAGTTAATATCGCGAGCGATTTTCAGCAGATCCGGCACCGTAGCGGTAAACGCCAGCGCGGTGGAGTGCAGCATCAGGATCACTTCGTTACTGTAGGCCGGTAGCGCAATGCGCAGCGCGGAAGGCAGAATAATGCAGCGGTACAGTTTGACGGACGAGAAGCCGTAGGCCCGTGCCGCTTCAATTTCTCCGGCAGGTACTGAGCGGATCGCCCCGGCGAAAATTTCAGTGGTATAGGCGCAGGTATTCAGGGTTAACGCCAGCACCGTGCAGTTTAGCCCGCTGCGGAAAAAAGCGTTCAGCAGCTCCGTGCCTTTGACGATTTCCAGGGTATACATGCCGGAGTAAAAAACCAGCAGTTGTACATACAGCGGCGTGCCGCGAAAGATGTAAGTGAACAACCAGATGGGGAACTGGATAAATTTATTGCTCGAGACGCGGCCAATGGCCAGAAACACCGCCAGAATGCCGCCCATCACCACCGAAGAGATCAGCAACCACAGGGTAATCGCCACGCCGGTAAAGCGATAGCCGTCGGTCCACAGCAGTGATTTCCAGTACTCCTGAATAATTTCAATCACAGGTCAGCCCTCTTCACGCCAACGGTATAGCGGCGTTCGAGCAGCAGCAGTACGCCATTAGAAAGGGTGGTAAACACCAGATAAATCAGGCCGCAGACGATGGCGAAATAGAACGGCTGCCAGGTGCTTTTCCCGGCCAGCTGCGTGGCTTTGACCACATCCTCCAGCCCCAGCAGCGAGACCAGCGCCGTTGCCTTGAGAATAACCTGCCAGTTGTTGCCGATCCCCGGCAGCGCGTAGCGCATCATCGCCGGGAACAGAATACGCCGGAACGTCTGCCCGCCGCTAAAGCCAAAGGCGGTAGCCGCTTCGATATGCCCCTTCGGCACCGCAAGGTAGGCGCCGCGGAAAGTTTCCGTAAAATAGGCGCCATAGATAAAGCCGAGGGTAATAATCCCGGCGATCATCGGATCGATATCAAACTGCGCCATGCCCAGCGCATCGGTGACGCTGTTCAGCGCAATCTGCAGGCCATAGAAAATCAGCAGCATCAGCACCAGATCGGGCACGCCGCGAATCAGTGTGGTATAGCCTTCAAATACCAGCGCCAGAGGACGGTTGCTCGATAACTTTGCGCCAGCGCCCGCCAGCCCTATCAGGACGGCGAGAACGACCGAGCTGAGCGCAAGCTCCAGGGTGACGAGCGCACCCTGCAAAATAACCTGTGAAAACCCATACAGCATGCTGCCTACCCTGTCTGTCATTCACCATTGCGCGCGAAACGCACGCAATGGTGAGGCGTGAGAATTATTCGCCGTATACGTTAAAATCGAAGTATTTTTTCGCCAGTTTGTCGTAGGTGCCGTCTTTACGCATCTCTGCAAACGCCTTATTCAGCGCTTCACGCAGTTCGTTGTCTTCCTTACGCAGCCCCATACCGGTACCGACGCCGAACAGCTTCTCGTCTTTAATCGATGGTCCGCCAAACTGGTAATCTTTACCGATAGGCTGTTTCAGGAACCCTTCGCTGGCCGCGACCTCATCCTGGAACGCGGCGTCGATACGGCCGGCGGTCAGGTCGGAATAGATATTGTCCTGCCCCTGATAGGAGACAATTTCGATACCTTTCGGCGCCCAGTGCTCATTGCCATAGGTTTCCTGAGTCGTCCCCTGCAGCACACCCACGCGCTTACCCTTCAGGGTGGCGAGATCCGGCGTTACCGGGCTGCCTTTTTTCACCACCAGACGCGAATCTGCCGCGTACAGCTTGTCGGTGAAGGCAATTTCCTGCTGGCGCTTTTCGGTAATCGACAGCGAAGACATAATCGCGTCGATTTTCTTCGCTTTTAAGGAGGGGATCAGTGCATCCAGCGGGTTTTCAACAAAGGTACATTGGGTATTAATACGCTTACACAGCTCTTTTGCCAGATCGATATCAAAACCCACCAATTCCCCCTGCGCATTCTTCGATTCGAAGGGGGCATAAGTCGGATCGGTGCCAATACGAATTTTTTGCGGAATGGCGGCAAAGACTGTGGAAACGCTGGAAAGGGCCAGCGCTAAAGAGAGAGACAACGCCAGTTTTTTCATAACTATCCTCGACAGACTGTCATTCTAACGGGTTTATTAGAACTATTTACGCCAGTTATCGTGCCATTATTCGCCCCTTGAGGGCAAAGATTTATGCACCAGAAAGGCCGATTTTTTGCATCAGAAACGCTTAACTATGCATTTTTTAGCCAAAAAACTGGCTGCTTTTGCACTGAAATGATCCACAGCGTTTTTTGTTGCACCGTTCTGGGGCAGGATCACGAGTATGGCGTCAGGCCCACACTATCGTGCGGGCCTGCAGCAGTCTTAGTCGCCGTAAACGTTAAAATCGAAGTATTTCTTCGCCATTTTGTCGTAGGTGCCGTCTTTACGTATCTCGCCCAGCGCTTTATCAAACGCAGCTTTCAGTTCGACGTCGTCCTTACGCAGACCGATACCGGTACCATCGCCAAAGTACTTTTTATCTTTCACCGACGGGCCGGCGAAGGCGAAATCTTTCCCGGCAGGCTGTTTCAGGAAGCCTTCGCTGGCGGCGACTTCATCCTGCAGCGCCGCATCCAGACGGCCAGCTGCGAGATCTGAATAGATCAGATCCTGGTTCTGGTAGGCCACCACGTCAACGCCCTGGCTGCGCCAGCGGTCATTGGCATAGGCTTCCTGAGTAGAACCTTGCAGTACCCCGACGTGCTTGCCTTTCAGCGCCTCCAGCGTCGGCTGGATCGGCGACCCTTTGGCGGCGATCAGACGCGAGTCAGCGGCATAAAGCTTGTCAGAGAAAGCGATCTCTTGCTGACGCTTCTCGGTAATGGAGAGCGAAGAGATGATGGCGTCAATTTTCTTCGCCTTGAGGGAGGGGATCAGGGAGTCAAAATCACTGCCGACCCAGGTACATTTCACCTTAATTCGGGAGCACAGTTCATTGCCTAAATCGATATCAAAACCAACAAAGTCCCCTTTTGCGTCTTTCGACGAAAATGGCGCATAGGTCGCGTCAGTGCCAATGCGAATGCTCTGCGGCAGAGCAGCAAACACGCTGGCCGTGCTGCTCATTCCCACGAGTAAAGAGAGAGCCAGAATCGTCTTCTTCATACAGTACCCTTAAGTGTCGTGTCGTGATGTGGTGCGTTGCTTGTTATGGTGATTGCCGATCAATCCTGCAGTTTTTGTGCCATCTTCCCGGTGCGTGCCGGGAACAGGGTTAAATTTGTTAAAATAAAGTTGCAGGATTGTCTTGGAAGGGAAGATACCAGCATTACTGGCGAAACCGCAGTGCCTCAGCGCAAAAAGACGAAATAAATGTCGAGGATTTGATCGGGACGACAAATTTGCACCACTGCGGCGCAAGCGTACATTGACTGCACTTATTTAGTGCAATCCTGTGCCCCCTGCCAGCGAGTAAACAAGTCTTGAGACAGGCTAATATCGAACTGATCGAGCACCCGGTTGACAGTTTGGTTGATGACATCATCCAGGCTTTGCGGCCGATGATAAAAGGCCGGCACCGGCGGCATTATCACCGCCCCGAGCTCCGCGGCCTGAACCAGTAGTCGCAGATGGCCGAGATGGAACGGGGTCTCCCGCACGCAGAGCACCAGCGGACGACGCTCCTTCAGCACAACATCAGCCGCCCGCGTCAATAGGCCATCCGTATAGCTATGGACAATGCCAGAGAGCGTTTTCATTGAGCAGGGTAAAATCACCATCCCGGCGGTTTTGAACGAACCGGAAGAGATATTGGCGGCGATATCGCGGGCGTCATGCACCACATCGGCCAGCGCCTGCACGTCGCGCACGCTGAAGTCGGTCTCGAGGGCCAGCGTTTGCCGTGCCGCCTGGCTGAGGATCAGATGGGTCTCAATCTCCGGCACATCCCGCAACACCTGCAGCATCCGCACGCCATAGATAGCGCCGCTGGCGCCAGAAATGCCAATAATCAGTCGTTTCACGTTCTGTTACCCCTTGCGCGTGTGCCGCAGACTTTGCCGGATTATAGCCTCTGGCGCAACTATTGACGCACAGTTGAGGGGCGAAAAAAAGCCCGCCGTCCTTCAGGTACGGCGGGCCCGTGACGCGCGAACGGGTTAACCCTCGTTGTGCATCTCGAGATTTTCGACTTCGTTCTGCAGCTGGACCGCTTTGGCATCATCGTTACGCAGGGAGTCAAGATAGTCGAGGTACTGCTGGTCGACATCCCGGGTCACATATACGCCGTTGAACACCGAGCATTCAAACTGCTGAATATCCGGGTTCTCCGCGCGCACCGCGTCGATCAGATCGTTGAGATCCTGGAAAATCAGGCCATCGGCACCGATGATCTGGCGGATCTCATCCACTTCGCGGCCATGGGCGATCAGTTCGTTGGCGGTCGGCATATCGATACCATACACGTTCGGGAAACGAATTTCCGGCGCAGCGGAGGCCAGATACACTTTTTTCGCCCCCGCTTCGCGCGCCATCTCAATGATCTGCTCCGAGGTGGTGCCGCGTACAATGGAATCATCGACCAGCAGCACGTTCTTATCGCGGAATTCCGCACGGTTGGCGTTGAGCTTACGGCGAACAGATTTACGACGCAGCTGCTGACCGGGCATGATAAACGTCCGGCCGACGTAGCGGTTCTTCACAAAGCCCTGACGATAAGGTTTGTCGAGAATGCGGGCGATTTCCAGAGCGATGTCGCAGGAGGTCTCCGGGATCGGGATAACGACGTCAATATCCAGATCTTCCCACTCGCGGGCAATCTTTTCGCCCAGCTTAGTCCCCATGTTGACGCGGGCGCTGTAGACGGAAATTTTGTCAATAAACGAGTCCGGACGAGCAAAATAGACGTACTCGAACAAGCATGGGTTGCTGACCGGATTATCGGCACACTGACGGGTATACAGCTGGCCTTTCTCAGTAATATAGACCGCTTCGCCCGGCGCGACATCGCGCAGGAATTCAAAACCAAGCGTATCAAGCGCCACGCTTTCCGAGGCCACCATATACTCGGTGCGACCGTCGCCAACGTCACGTTTACCCAGCACCAGCGGACGAATGCCGTTAGGGTCGCGGAAGGCCACCATGCCATGACCGATGATCATCGCGACGCACGCGTACGCGCCGCGGATCAGGCGGTTGGTCGCCGCAATCGCAGCGAAGATGTTGTCCGCTTCCAGCGGGTAGTGACGGAAGTTATCCAGCTCACTGGCGAAAATATTGAGGAGGATTTCGGAATCAGAGGTGGTATTGATATGGCGGCGTTTTTCTTCAAACAGCTTTTTACGCAGCTCGTGCGCATTGGTCAGGTTGCCGTTATGCGCCAATGTGATGCCATACGGCGAGTTAACGTAAAACGGCTGCGCCTCGGAGGCGCTGGAGCTGCCCGCCGTAGGATAACGCACGTGGCCAATACCCATATTGCCCTGCATACGCTGCATGTGGCGGGCTTCGAATACGTCGCTTACCAGCCCGTTAGCCTTACGCAACCGGAAGCAGTTGTTGGCATCAATGGTGATGATGCCAGCGGCATCCTGTCCACGGTGCTGGAGCACCGTTAGCGCATCATAAATCGACTGGTTAACCGGCATAACACCGGCGATACCGACAATACCGCACATACGTCTTTTCCTCGTTCAGCAACGACCCAAAGTCTATACTTTAGGCAAGAAACTTGACGAGCTTTGCAGGTATTCAAAAAACCATCTGATGACGGGGGTAAAATAGGGAATAAACTGCGACTGATGCCAGTCATCGCTCTTCGCCATTCCGGTAAAGGTGTCCAGGAAGAACAAGATAGCGGCGATGATCAGCACCCCACGTAGCGCGCCGAAGCAGATCCCCAATACCCTGTCGGTTCCTGACAAACCGGTCTTCTCCACCAGCTGGCCTATCACATAGTTCACGATAGCGCCAACGATGAGCGTCACGATAAACAGCGCCGCAATAGCAATCCCATTTCGAACCCGTTCATCCTCAAAGCCCGTAAACCAGACAGACAGGTCAGCGTAGTAATGGCTGGCGACATAAAACGCGCAACCCCACGTCACTAACGATAAAGCTTCGCGAACAAAGCCGCGGATCAGGCTGACCAGGCAAGAAAGACCCAGCACCGCCATAATGGCGTAATCAATCCAGACCATATACGTCCCACGATTTACGCCCTGTCGTCCAGTTCGGGGCGCATTCTAACAGAAAAAGAAAACGTTTGCGTAGGGATTTCCATGCCCTACAGAAATAAAAATGGCGCTGAAAAAACATTCAACGCCAGACTGCCTTTCGCCTCTTGAGGGCGGCTGAGACAGGGTTTGCGGGGCGTTTCTCCCCGCCACGTTCTCTCCGCATGGCGGAAAAAACAATCAGTTTGGGGTGAATCCCATCACGACCCCGCTAAGCCCGGAGATCTGCTGTAGATCGCCCAGCTGGCCTTTCAGCTTGTCTTTTGACGCATCCGGGCCGACGAGGATGCGGGTAATTTTACCCTGTACCGGCGTCGAAGGCGACGTATAGACTTTGAATCCCGAGGCCCGCAGTTTACCCACAATCTCATTCACCTTATCGGCGTTCTTCAACGCGCCCAGCTGAACCACATAGGCTTTCCCGGTCGGCGCCGGCAGGGCCGCCTGCTGCTGCGGTGGCTGTTGCTGCTGTGGCTTAGCCGACGGCGGCGTTGGCGTCGCGGCCTGCTGTTGCGGCTGCGGCTGTGTTTTCGGCTGCGGCTTGGGCTGCGGTTTCGCGGCCACCACCGGCTCCTGAACGTCATCGAAGCTGTTGCTGTTCACCGGAATACGCGATGGATCTAACGATGGCGCGGCGGCATCGCCCGCCCGCACCTCTTCCGCCGCTCCTTCCGGCGGTTGCGAAGGCAACGCCTGGGTCGCCGCTGGCAACATATCCGGTTCATCGCGATCGCCCGGTTTCGGCACCAGCGGGATCGCGGCAAACTCATCCTGGTAATGCTTTTTCTGCCCGTCCAGCAGCCCTGGCAGGATAATCACCCCCAGCGCCACCAGCACGATTGTCCCGACTAAACGGTTCTGAAACTTACTCGCCACCGATTCTCCCCGCGTCTATCTCTTCCATAACCTGCGCTACGGTGTGAAACGAACCACACACCAGCACGGTATCTTCCACTTTAGCGTCAGCCATGGCCGCATGCCACGCCTGCGCCACGCTGGTATAGACTGTGCCGCCACGCAAATGTTCCACCAGCTGCTCCGCCGTCGCGCCGCGCGGGCCTTCCAGCGGCGCGCAGTACCAGGCGTCGACTTCCGGGGCCAGATTGGCCAGCGTACCGGCAATGTCCTTATCATGCAGCATACCAATAACCGCCAGCACGCGTCCCGTTTTCGCTAACGTTTTGAGACGCCCGGCGAGATAGGCCGCCGCGTGCGGGTTATGCGCTACATCGAGGATCACCCGCGGGGCATCGCTGATTATCTGAAAACGGCCCGGCAGCATCGCGTCGCGGATCCCATCGCGTAGGATGGCGTCATCCACGGCAAGCCCGCTGGCGCGCAGCGCCGCCACGGCCGTCGCCGCATTCGGCAACGGCACCTGAGGCAACGGCAGGCGGCTTAACGCCCCGGCCGTGTCGCGGAAGGACCAAGTCTCGTCCTCCACCTCATAGCACCAGTCGACGCCGCGGCGCTGGAGCAGCGCGCCCTTCTCGCTGGCCACGTCGGCAATGGTGTGCGGCATATCCGGCTCACCCACCACCGCCGGTTTACCGGCGCGAAAGATACCCGCTTTTTCCCGGCCGATACTTTCGCGATCCGGCCCCAGCCAGTCGGTATGATCGAGGGCGATGCTGGTGACCACCGCGACGTCGGCATCTACGATATTGGTGGCGTCGAGACGGCCACCCAGCCCGACCTCAAGGATCACCACATCCAGCTGCGCCTGCTTAAACAGCCATAGCGCCGAGAGCGTGCCGTACTCAAAATAGGTCAACGAGATGTCACCGCGCGCGGCTTCGATTTCAGCAAACGAGGCCGTATGCGCGGCCTCCGGCAGTTCCGCTCCCTGAATGCGCACGCGTTCGGTGTAGCGCACCAGATGCGGGGAGCTGTAGACCCCCACTTTATAGCCGGCCGCCATCAGGACGGTTTCCAGCGTGCGGCAGGTGGTGCCTTTGCCATTGGTGCCCGCGACGGTAAAAACAAATGGCGCCGGTTTAACGATATCCATCTGCCCGGCGACCTCGCTGACGCGCGCCAGCCCCAGGTCGATGGTTTTACTGTGCAGATGTTCCAGATAAGAAAGCCACGTAGCCAGGGGCGACGTGGCCTGAGGAATAGGATCTTTTTCCATGATGCCCGTAAGAATTGACGGTTAACGCGTATGAATAAAAAAGGGCAGCGCCGCCAGGCCCTGCCCTCTGCTTTATCAGGCCTCAGGTTCCTGATCCGGTGCCGGCGGCACCACCACGCCTTCATGAGGCGCTTCCGAAACGGCAACCGGCGCCGGCAGGTTCATCAGCTTCGCCAGAATGCTGGCCAGCTTGAGACGCATTTCCGGGCGGCGAACGATCATATCGATCGCCCCTTTTTCAATCAGAAACTCGCTGCGCTGGAATCCCGGCGGCAGCTTCTCGCGTACGGTCTGCTCAATTACGCGAGGACCGGCAAAGCCGATCAGCGCTTTCGGCTCGGCAATGTTCAGATCGCCCAGCATCGCAAAGCTCGCCGATACGCCGCCCATGGTCGGGTCGGTCAGCACGGAGATGTACGGCAGCCCGCGCTCCTGCATTTTCGCCAGTGCGGCGGAGGTTTTCGCCATCTGCATCAGCGACATCAGCGCTTCCTGCATACGGGCGCCGCCGGAGGCGGAGAAGCAGATCAGCGGGCAGTTGTCTTCCAGCGCCTGCTCCACGGCGCGCACAAAGCGTGCGCCGACGACGGAACCCATCGAGCCCCCCATAAAGGAGAACTCAAAGGCGGCGGCAACCACCGGCATCGCGTAGAGCGTACCTTTCATTACCACCAGCGCGTCTTTCTCGCCCGTCTCTTTCTGAGCGGACGCCAGGCGGTCTTTGTATTTTTTTGAATCGCGGAACTTCAGCACATCTTTTGGCTCAAGTTCGCTACCCAGTTCTACCAGAGAACCTTCATCCAACAGGCTATGCAGGCGATTACGCGCCGACATGCGCATATGGTGATCGCACTTAGGACAAACCTCCAGGTTGCGCTCCAGCTCGGCGCGGTAGAGTACCTGACCGCAGCTATCGCACTTGGTCCATACACCCTCAGGAATGCTCGCCTTGCGGGTGGGAGTGATGTTGCTTTTAATTCGTTCAATCCAGCTCATTGATAACCTTTCTGCCTGAACCTGGTCGATGCCAGTTTTGTCGTAAGGGGCGCATAATGCCATTTTTGCCTCTTACAGACCATGAATGTTGCACATTAAATCATATCATCCCGGAACATGGGATAAAAAAGTGGTCAAACCGCTGCGCGCGACGATCATGCTCGGTCACGCGCAGCGCAGGGCGAACTACTTCGCCTGCTTTGACGCCGCCCGCTTATGGCGGATGATCTCAATCACACCCGGCAGGACGGAGAGGACGATGATCGCCACGATCAGCAGCTTCAGGTTCTCCTGCACCACCGGCAGATCGCCAAACAGATAGCCGGCGTAGGTGAACAGCAGCACCCACAGCAGCGCCCCGACCACGTTATAGGCTGCAAAATGACGATAGGACATATGCCCCATTCCCGCCACAAACGGCGCGAAGGTTCGGACTATCGGCACAAAGCGCGCCAGGATAATGGTTTTTCCGCCGTGACGTTCATAGAAGCTATGGGTTTTATCCAGATAGCTACGACGGAAAATCTTCGAGTTCGGATTACTAAACAGCTTCTCGCCGAACAGTCGGCCAATGGTGTAGTTGACCGCATCGCCGACGATGGCTGCGATGACCATCAGCAGTACCATCAGGTGAACATTGAGATCGTTCGTCGGCAGCGCCGAGAGCGCGCCCGCGACGAACAGCAAGGAATCGCCCGGCAGGAATGGCGTCACCACCAGCCCGGTTTCGCAGAACAGAATCAAAAACAGAATGGCATAAACCCAGACGCCGTACTGGGCAACCAGTTCGGCAAGGTGCACATCAATATGCAGGATGAAATCAATTAAAAAGTGAATCAAGTCCATGTTTGTCTTTACCCTTAATGACTCTATTAGTCCGCCAGAAACAGCGGGCCCATTGGCAGCACCGGTAAATCATAGTGGGCCGGGTAATCCACCGACACCAGATACAACCCTTCCGCTTTTGCCGTTGCCGCAGCGAGCGTCCTGTCTTTTGCTGCCAGCAGTTCTGCCATCCAGCTCTCTGGCTGGTTTCCGGCCCCGACTTCCATCAGGCTGCCCACAATATTCCTGACCATATGATGTACAAAGGCATTCGCTTTGATATCCACCACCACATACGCGCCGTAGCGGGTAACGTTAATATGCATCACATTCCGCCACGGGGTACGCGACTGGCACTGTACCGCGCGAAACGAGGTAAAGTCATTCTCGCCCAGCAGACACTGCGCAGCGCGCTGCATGCGCTCGGCGTCGAGCGGCTGGTGAAAATGCGTCACGCCATGACTTAGCACCGCCGGGCGCAGGCGATGATTATAGATGACGTAGCGATAACGGCGCGCCGTGGCGCTGAACCGGGCGTGAAAATCCGCCGGCACATGTTTAACCCAACGCACCGCGATGTCACCAGGTAAATTCGCATTTACCCCCAGCGTCCAGGCGGCATCTTTACGCTGCGCCCGGGTTTCGAAATGCACCACCTGGCCGGTGCCATGGACACCGGCGTCGGTGCGGCCAGCGCAAAAGACGGTAATCGGTTCGTTCGCCACCTGCGAGAGCGCCTTTTCCAGCTTCTCCTGCACACTGCGCACTTCGTTTTGCCGTTGCCAGCCGTAATATTTGCTACCGTCGTACTCGATGCCCAGCGCGATTTTAAAGATCGGCTGTTGCTCCATCTCAGACATCAGTACAGGTACTCCTCAATCAGCTTCTCGGCGATTTTCACCGCCATCAGCGCCCCGCCGAAGCGCACGTTATCCGCGACGGACCAGAACTGAATCTGCTCCGGCATGCCGTAATCGTTATGCACGCAGCCGATGGAGAGACGAGCGTTGCCGGAGGCATCGCCAACCTGGGTCGGGAATTCTCCCTCTTCAGAAAGTTCGATATCCTCACCGCGGGTAAAGGCGTCACGCGCCTCTTCCGCCGCCAGCGGACGCATCGCTTCAAAGTTCACCATCTGCGCATGGCCGTAGAAGACCGGCGACTGGACCACGTTGGCGGAGATCATCAGCCCGTCATCCTGAAGAATTTTGCGCGCTTCATCGACGATACGGCGCTCTTCGCGCACGCTACCTTCCCGATCCGGCAGCAGCGGCAGCATGTTGAACGCCAGCTGGCGGCCAAAGAAATCGTCTTCATCGATGGGGATGCCGTTCAGCAGCTTGGCGCTCTGCCCTGCCAGTGCATCCACCGCTTTTTTCCCCTGCCCCGAGGCGGAGAGCAGGTTGGTGACACTGATCCGCGACAGCCCGCCCTGGTCGATAAGCGGCTTGAGCGCCGTCAGCAGCTGGCTGGTCAGGCTATTGGGCACTGCAATCAGATTGCGGTTGCGGTAATCGCCTAACACGAACGGATTCACGTCCGGCACCACCAGCGGTACGTCTGGCTCCAGCGCAAACAGGCCGCTGAGATCGATAACCAGACACCCGGCGTTGGTGGCGTCTTCAATATACGCCGCGCTGGCTTCGACGCCGGCGGCGAAGAAAGCCAACTGGGCCTGGGTCCAGTCAAACTCGGCAGCGTCTTTGACGATCACTGACTTGCCACCAAAACGCAGATGTTCGCCCGCGCTTTCATTGCGCGCCAGAGCAAAAATCTCCCCCACCGGGAACTGGCGTTCAGCAAGAGTTTCGAGCAGGGCTTCGCCTACGGCGCCCGTTGCGCCCAGTACGGCAATATTCCAGCCTTCAGACATGGTGGTTTACTCCAGAAATAAAGCGGCCCTGCCGGAGTATCCGGCAGGGGCATTAAGAAGACATTAACGAACAGGATGATGCACAGCGTTAAAACCGAGCTGGCGCAATAGCGTCGCCGCCTGCGCATCGCTGCACTGTACGTACAGCGAAGACCATTCGCGGCGTTCCTGATAGTTTTTACGCAGCTTGTCAAATTCACCGGCGACGCCGGCCACCTTCCGCAGCGGCGCATCATCGCGGCGCACATCATACACCAAGTGGACCAGTCTTTTTAGCGTCGGCTGATCGAGCGGGCCATGCAGGGTGATGCGACCAAATTCCGGCGCTGGCAACAGGGTATCCAGCGCCACCTGCTGCGGATGGCCGATAAAGGCGCTGTAGGCTTCAAAAACCTGCGTTGTCCCGCGCGCTTTCCCTTCGAGGGTGTAGCCGGCGATATGCGCGGTACCGATATCCACTCGCTTAAGAAGCTCTACGTTAAGATCCGGCTCCGGCTCCCAGACGTCCAGCACTACGCTCAGCGGCTGTCCAGCTTCCAGCCGTTTCAGCAGCGCAGCGTTATCCACCACCGGTCCGCGGCAGGCGTTGATCAAAATCGATCCTGGCTTCAGACGGCTAATCAGCGACTCATCCGCCAGATGCAGGGTTTTATATGGCCCTTCTTTATACAGTGGGGTATGGAAGGTGAGGACATCAGCTTCCTGAACCAGCGCATCGAGGGAGCGGAAATCGCCTTCGTCTCCGCGATCGGCGCGCGGCGGATCGCAGAGCAGCGTTTTGATCCCCAGCGCTTCCAGCCGTTTTTGCAGTCGTCCACCGACGTTGCCGACGCCAACGATCCCGACGGTACGATCGCGCAGCGCGAAACCGTCGCGTTCGGCCAGCATCAGTAGCGATGAAAAGACATACTCCACCACCGCAATGGCGTTGCAGCCGGGCGCCGCGGAGAAACCAATCCCTGCCTGCTGCAGCCACGCCTGATCGACGTGATCGGTGCCAGCGGTAGCGGTGCCGACGAACTTAACGGCCTTACCGGAGAGCAATGCTTCATTGACCCGGGTGACCGAGCGTACCATTAAGGCATCCGCATCGGTCAGGGCCTCAGCCGGGACCGGACGCCCCGGAACCGCTTGCACATCGCCTAAACGGCTAAAAAGCTCACGGGCATAGGGCATATTTTCATCAACGAGGATTTTCACAGTTCAGTACCTGTCTGAGAACGAGAGTTAACCGGGGAAGTGTGCCATAATCTGGCCGCCAGGCATACTCATCACCTGGTTCCAGCACCGCGATATCGAAAGGATGAATCATGACGCACCCCCTTGCAGATATGCCAGACCGCCCTCCGGGGCGAGGTCCATCAGGCACTGCCGCCACCGGCGAACCTTCGCTTTCCATGCAGCAACGCACCGTCCTGGAGCGACTGATCACGCGCCTGGTGGCGCTGACCTCGCAGCAGAATGCGGAAGTGTGGGCCTGCGTCAAGCATGATCTCGGACTGAAAGGCGACACGCCGCTGCTGGCCTGCCATTTCAGCGCCGCGGAGGCCAGTCTCAATCAGCGTTTAGCCGCCGCTCAGGACAATCATCATCATCGTCAGACGCTGGCGCAGCTCAGCGATCTGCTGGGTCAGGGCAATAACCGTCAGGCGGTCAGCGATTATATTCGTCAACATTATGGGCAAACGGCGCTGCATGCGCTAAGCCAGCCGCAGCTGGAGAACATTCTGCACCTGCTGCAGCGCGGCCAGCTATCGATCCCGCAGCCGCAGCAGCGCCCGCCGACCCTGCGCCCGCTGTTGCCGGCCGAGCACAACACGCTCAATCAGCTGGTGACTAAGCTGGCGGCTGCCACCGGCGAACCGAGCAAACTGATTTGGCAATCCATGCTGGAACTTTGCGGCGTCAAATCCGGAGAGCTTATCCCGGCGACGCACTTCACGCCGCTTTCATACTGGCTGCAGGCGCGGCAAACGCTGAGTGCGCAAAGCGCGCCCACGCTCACCTCGCTGCAGGGTGCGCTCAAGCAGCCGCTGGAGGCCGCAGAATGGCAAAAGATTGTCGACTTTGCGCGTCGCAGCTGGCAGGTCACCCCGCAGACGACGCTGAGCCCAGCGCAGATCCTGGCGCTGTTGAATAAGGTGTTTGTGCTGCGGGTAGCCCGCGCCCAGGAGACGCTGGCCATCCCGCAGGAAAAGCCCGCGCCGAAACGAGCGTGGGCCGCTAAGCCGTGGCAGCTGGCGCTGGGCGGTGTGCTGATCCTGCTCCTTCTGCTGTGGTGGCTGCTGTAGCCCACGCCTTAGGAAAGCGCGCCCGCCTCATGCGGGCGCTCGTTAAGTGATTTGCCGGTTACCACCACACCTCGGCCTGAACGCCAACCATAAACTCATCTTTGCTGTCGTCGTTGAACGCAAACTGCGACAACTGGTTATCGAGAATATTGATATACGTTCCATAGAAGCGAATTTCAGGACGTGACCCCAGCAGGCTCGGCCCAACCTTCAGCGCATGGTACAGCGTCGTTTTATACGCTGACTCCTGCAGATCGTCGCCCTGACGGGTGTTGTTTTTCTGGGTAAACCACCCCAGCTCGACCCCGGTCTGGTTCCAGGTGTCCCATATCCACGCCGGGCGGATCACCGCGCGCAGGCTGTCGAAATCGCTGTGCGCTCCGCTTTCATAGCTATACACATCATTGCCATGGGCCCACACCAGCGAATTGGCCATGATAATGCGATCGGCGAGATACATTTCCCCCTGCGAGATCAGACGCCAGGCCACGCCGTTGGTATGATCGCCATAGTAATAGCGCCCGCTGGCCATGGAGTTACTGGCGCCGGAGAAGTTGGCGAAACTGCTGGCGTACGAGTTGTTCGCCACCTGCAGCGTAAATTCGTTAAAGCCCTTGCGCTCCAGCTCCTGACGAATAATGGCGGTGGCCATCCAGGTATCTTTGAACCGGAAGTAGCTGTTGTTATCCTCGTTTCTCTCCTGCTCGTCATTTTTATTTGCGAACGCATATTTGCCCATTAGCGACAGAGACCCCGACTGCCACAGGGGAATATTGCGATAGCGCAGGTCGACTGAGTTGGTGTTCATCTGAGTGGTTTGTGTGAAATCTCGTGAATATACGTCGACGTCGTTCCTGCTGATGGACGCATCCAGCTGGCCAACCCCCAGCGCCCAGTTCTGGATCCCGACCCCGGCCGCAACGTCGGTGGTCAGTGACTTCCAGTCCAGCATCTGAATTTCATACTCGGGCAGTTTATGTTTGCCGACCCAGAAATCCGCCTCTGGCGCGAACGGCAGGAAACCTTTGGTGGTCAGGTAAATATCACTAAACTGCAAAATGCTGTCGGTATCCTGGCCAGCAAACCAGGCGTCGTTATACTGCTCGCCGACGTTACCGTCGTACGTCACAACGGCATTCGCCGTTTTGCCATCCTGGTTATAGACCCGCTGATTCAATGTTAAGTCGAACCAGCCACTCATTTCATTACCGAAACGACCCAGCGAGCCCGGGGCGTAGGTCTGCGACGATCCGTGATTTGACGTTCCCCAGCCGGAACGGAAGTATCCCTGGTAGCTAAAGCCGATATCGTCTTTAACAAATTTACTGATGTCCTTCAGGGTGACGCTTTCCAGTTTCGGCTTCTGGCCTTCGGTATCAATAACCGCCACCTGCTGAGTGGCTTTCACCTGCACCGGGGCCGCTTTTTTACTCAGTTCATTATTTTCATTGGCTATATTTTCCGCCACCGGCGACGTTGCTGTTGGATAACCCGTCGTGACATGACGTTTTTCATTCTCCTTAATACTTTTTTGTAATTCGGCCACCTTACCTTTATAGGTCGATAATTGTGATTGCGTTTTTTGTAGCTCTTTTTTATTCGCCGAAAGTTCAGACTCCAGTAATTCCAGACGCTGTTCGATGGTTAATTTAGCCGCCATCACATCACTTGTCGAAATAGCCAGCAGTACCGATAAAGACAATAAGCTCACCTTCAATTGACTTGAATACATAGGGTACCTTTACATATTGTTATAATTGGCCTTCAGCCAGAACGGCTGAAGGCGGGTAAATCAGGCAGAGCGCTCCTGGCGCAGGGCAATAATTTCTTTGGCTAAATCCTGGCACAGCATCGCGGTCATTAAGTGATCCTGGGCGTGCACCAGAATAAGGTTAACGGTGATTTTTCCGCAGCCTTCGTCCTCACCTATCAACGCCGTTTGGATCTGATGCGCTGCCCGACAGGCCGCTTCCGAGCTGGCCATCAAATCCGCTGCCCGCCCCCATTCCCGCTGCCGGGAGGCGGCAATCGCCTCCATGGCGTCTGATCGCGCCTGACCAGCATAAATCAGCAACTCCATGACCGTACTTTCATCTGCAAACATCGCCATCCTCCTGGTCGGTCGCCGCCGCGGTATTGACCTTGTTAGCGGCAATCACAAACGGTAAGTAAATGAGTGTTGAAACCGCGAGGCACAGGATGCCGACAAACAGCGCCAGCCAGTTGCCGCCCGTGCCAAAGAAGGCGATAAGCGGCCCGGGTGTGGTCCACGGGACGGCATAAGCAATCGGCGGAATAAACTCCATGCTGATAAAGAAATAGCCAATCAATGAATTCACAAACGGCACCAGAATAAACGGGATCACCAGGATAGGGTTAAGCACAATCGGCAGGCCAAACATCACCGGTTCATTGATGTTAAACAGGCCCGGCACGAAGGCCATTTTTGCCAGGTCACGGTAATCTTTGCGTCGGGAGGCGATAAAGATGGCCAGTAACAGGCCCAGCGTCATACCCGACCCGCCGCAGTTGGCAAACGCATCGTTGATGCCAGTCCAGGTAATGGGGTACGGCGCTCCCCAGGTGCTGCCATGCGAGGCGGCATAGGAGAGATTTTCGAGGTTGGCTTCCGAGAAGATGGTCTCGCGGATGGCGGCCACGGTGTTCGGCCCATGGATCCCCAGCACCCACAGGAAATTCGCCACCAGCCCCAGCACCAGAACCGTCACGATGTTGGTCCCCATATCCTTCAGCGGGGCCTGAATAAGGGTATAGATCAGATCGTTAAGACCGTTAGGCGAAATACGCGTCAACAGATAGTTGAGGATCGAAAAGAAGATCATCACGAAGAAGATCGGCAACAACACCTTAAAGGAACGCGCCACCGCCGGCGGCACCGCAGCCGGCATCGTGATGGTCACCCTTGGGTTGCGCGCCAGGCGGCAAAAGACTTCGCTGGAAATCAGCGCGACGATAATCGCCACAAACAACCCCTGCGGGCCAAGATATTTGGTCGCCAGATAGGCCTGGCCATCAATGATGGTATAAGGCGTGTACACCACAAAAAAGGCGCCGATCGCCGTCAGGCCGCACAGGAGATCGTCCTGCTGATAGCTGATCGCCATATTGCGCGCCACCAGAAAGGTGATCAATATCGCCATAATATTGACCGAACCGTTCATTACCGGGGTGAAAATCTGCTGCGCCTCCGCGAGGTGGGGGAATATCGTCCCTAAATGCAGAATACTGGCGATAAATCCGTCAGGCGACAAAATAGCAAAGTTGATAAGAATAATCAGCGAACTGGCCATGACGATGGGAAACGAAAGAATAAACGCATCGCGAATCGCTGAAACGTGGATCTGAGAATTTAACTTAATCGCGACAGGCACGAGGATTTTTTCCATGCCGCGCTCAAAGGTATCCATGAAACTCATGACGAACCCTTATTCATAATAATTTATTAACGTCATCGTGTTTTTTAGCCGCAGCAGCCCAGGGCAGCAACGAAAGTACCCACACGGTAACGGGGATAAATGAGAAAACTATTGGTTTGCCAATAATGCCAGCGCACTTTCCAGAACAGCTTTACCGTCCATTTGCCCATAATATTTCATGTCAATCACCGCCACGGGTATTTTTCCCTGAGCCACCTCTTCTATTTCCTTTTTTTGAAAGTGGACCTGTGGTCCCAAAAGGACGACATCTACTTCATTGTTCTTAATTTTTTCTTTAGCTTCAGAAATGGCCAGCGCATTGATATTAACCTGAGCCTTAATATTTTCAGCCTGCTCCTGCATGCGTTTCACCAGCATACTGGTCGACATTCCCGCCGCACATACTAATAATATATTTTGCATTACCCCTTCCTGTTTTATTTATGACCTCAATTGACGAGCACTTTAATAATTGTTAATTTTCTTAACCGCGGTTTTGATCACAGTTAGCCATACCAAAGTGGTGCAGAAGCAAAGCAAAAAATGAACGTCTTGCCCTGTATTTAACAACATACGTTAGCAAGCCCATGTTTCCAAAGGGATTGTGGAGGTTCAAAAGTGGTTTACAAAAATATCGTCAATTTGCTTAAAAACAAAATTAATAGCCCATTCTACAACATTGGCGATCTTCTGCCGGCCGAAAAAGAGTTGGCAGAACTTTATGATGTTTCACGCAATACGTTACGTAAGGCGCTGAAAACCCTGGAAGAGGATGGTTTAATCGAACGCCGACATGGCTCAGGTACATGGATTAGAAATAAGCATTTCCAGGCGTCGGTGACACACTTAGACAGTTTTACCGAAATTGCCCGTAATCAGGGGAAAACGCCCTCCAGCCAGATCCTCAAATTCGAGTTACAGCCAGCGTCGGAGGAAATTGCCCGTGGACTGCAATTGCAGCATGGCGAAGCGGTATATTATGCTAAGAGATTACGTTTTATCGATAATATTGCCATGCAATTAGAAGAAACCTGGCTCTCCGCGACCCGTTTTCCAGACCTGACCATCGCGCATATGAAGAAATCGAAGTTTTCATATATAGAAAACGAATGTGGAGTAAGAATAAATGGATGTTACGAATCAATAGTGCCGGTGCTCCCAACGCCTGAGCTGGCAACCCTCCTGCATATCAGCGCTAAAGATCCGATTATCCGCATGCAGACGCAGGCGATTGATGAACACCACCAGCCTATCGATTATTCCATTCTGTATACCAATATGTTTGAATTCCAGGTGAAGTATTATCTGCCGCGACAGACGGCGTCCGGTCTGCCCGCAAGCAAGACCGGACAATAACTTAACCCTGGCGGCGAAAAGAGACGAGGGTGACGAGGATCCCCAGCGCCGCGCAGAGGGCACCGGCAAGGAACACCGACGAGTAGCCCAGCGAGGTCGCCAGCAGGCCGGTCAGCGGCCCGGTCAGGCCATAGGAGATGTCCTGAAAGGCCGCATAGCCGCCGAGCGCGGTGCCGCGCACCTGCGCCGGGACGCGCTTCACCACCTCCACGCCGAGCGACGGGAAAATCAGTGAGCAACCGCATCCGGTTAGCGCCGCACCGGCCAGCGCCAGCCAGGCATTCGGCGCCAGCCCCAGCAGGGTCAGACCAACCGCCTCTATCATCAGCGAAACCATCGCCACCCTGACGCCGCCAAACCGGTCCGGCATCCAGCCAAACAGAATACGCATCACGACGAAGGCGCCGCCAAACGCCGTCAGGGTAAAGCCAGCCATCGGCCAGCTATGGCTGGCGAAATAGAGGGAAACGAAGGTGCCGATCACCGCAAAACCAACGCCCTGCAGGCCCAGGCCAATGCCTGGCCGCCAGATCATGCCGATGACGCTCCATAATGAAGGCCGCTCGCCACCGTGAGCCGCCACTTTGCGCACGGTACCGTTAATAAGCCAGGCAACGAGCGGTAATCCCATGGTGACGCAGGCCAGCACCGCCACGCCGAAATGGCTATAGATCAATAATCCCAGCGGGGCGCCCACCGCCAGCGAACCGTACATCGCCATGCCATTCCATGACATCACTTTGCCGGAGCGGGCCGGCCCCACCAGCCCCATCCCCCAGCTCAGGTTACCGGTCAGCAGCTGGCTTTCGCCAAACCCGAGGATCAGGCGGCCCAGCAGCAGCAGGCCAAGCCTGGCGAGCACCGGCAACGGCAACAGCGCAGCGGCCAGCCATGCCGCGCCCGCCAGGGCGCAGGCCAGCATCCCTTGCAGGACGGAGCGTTTAGCGCCGTACTGGTCTGCCAGGCGCCCGGCGTAGCCGCGGGTCAGAACGGTGGCGAGGAACTGGATCCCTACCGCCACGCCAACCACGGTGTTGCCAAATCCCAGCTCCTGATGGACAAAGAGCGGGATCACCGGCAGCGGCAAACCAACGGTCATGTAGGTCAAAAAGACGGCAAACGTAATACGGAAAAGCGAAAAATTCGCCGAAGAATGGGATGTTGTTTCAGTAACTGCGGACATGCATTACTCCAGATTCGCAGAGTAAGGCGAGCAAAGCGACACGCCCCCTCCACCTGATTATCAGGGTTAAGGCGCGTTGGTTGACGTTAAACGCTTACGCATTAGTGCAGAGACTAATGGATCCGCCAGCAGTGTGCCTGCAGGCCCTTACCCTGTCAAGATAACAAAAAAGGGGAGCCGGTGGCTCCCCTCTGCACTTCGCATACTGATTAGGCGTTGTATTTACGCATCACCAGCGTGGCGTTGGTGCCGCCGAAGCCGAAGCTGTTGGACATCACGGTGGTCAGCTTAGCGTCAGTCGGTTTGGTGACGATGTTCAGGCCGGCAGCCTGCTCGTCCAGCTCTTCGACGTTAATGCTCGGCGCGATAAAGCCGTGCTCCAGCATCAGCAGGGAGTAGATGGCTTCCTGTACGCCCGCCGCGCCCAGCGAGTGGCCGGTCATCGCTTTGGTTGCCGAGATAGCCGGGCTGTTGTCGCCGAACACTTCGCGGATGGCGCCCAGCTCTTTCACGTCGCCGACCGGAGTAGACGTACCGTGGGAGTTCAGGTAATCGATCGGCGTATCAACACCGTGCATCGCCATCTGCATGCAGCGCACTGCGCCTTCACCAGACGGGGCGACCATGTCCGCGCCATCGGAAGTTGCGCCGTAGCCGACGATTTCGGCATAGATGTGCGCGCCACGCGCCAGGGCGTGTTCCAGTTCTTCCACCACGACCATACCGCCGCCGCCGGCGATAACGAAGCCATCACGGTTCGCATCATAAGTACGGGACGCTTTTTCCGGGGTGTCGTTGTATTTGGTGGACAGTGCGCCCATGGCGTCGAACTCGCAGGCCATTTCCCAGCACAGCTCTTCGCCGCCGCCGGCAAAGACGATGTCCTGTTTACCCAGCTGGATCTGCTCTACCGCGTTACCAATACAATGGGCGGAAGTGGCGCAGGCCGAGCTGATGGAGTAGTTAACGCCGTGGATTTTGAACGGCGTAGCGAGGCAGGCGGAAACGCCGGAAGCCATCGCTTTCGTGACTACATACGGGCCCACGGCTTTCAGACCACGCGGGCTACGCATGGCATCAGCGCCGAAGACCTGGAATTTCGGGGAGCCGCCGCCGGAGCCTGCGATCAGGCCAACACGCGGGTTGCTCTGGTATGCTTCCGGCGCCAGACCTGCGTCGGCAACGGCCTGTTCCATGGACAGGTAAGCATAGATAGAAGCGTCGCTCATAAAGCGCACTACTTTGCGGTCAATGAGGCCAGTGGTATCCAGTTTGACGTTGCCCCATACGTGGCTGCGCATCCCTGAATCTTTAAGCTCCTGAGAGAAAGTGATCCCTGAACGTCCTTCACGCAGAGATGCCAGGACTTCCTGCTGGTTATTACCGATGCTGGAAACGATGCCCAAGCCAGTAATCACTGCACGTTTCATTAAATACCTCTGTAAGTCGCACTATTTTAAGTTTCGTGTCGCACGATAGCGTACACTTGTACGCCGAACAAGTCCGATCAGACATTTTGTGTATAAATTTGCGCCCTCAGGCACACATCGTTAAGATCGTGCTACGCCTTGTGATTCGAGTAACTTACGTGAAACAAAACGCCATACAACCCGCCAACCTGGAATTCAACGCTGAGGGTACACCTGTTTCCCGAGATTTCGACGATGTTTACTTTTCCAATGACAACGGTCTGGAAGAGACTCGCTACGTTTTTCTCGGTGGAAATCGCCTGCCGGAGCGTTTCGCCAGCCACCCTCGCCCGCTGATGATCGTCGCGGAGAGCGGCTTCGGTACCGGGCTCAATTTCCTCACCCTGTGGCAGGCGTTTGACGTTTTTGTTCGTGATAACCCGGACGTTACCCTGCAAAGGTTACATTTCATCAGTTTTGAAAAATATCCGCTGAAGGCTGAGGATCTCCGCCTGGCGCACCAGCGCTGGCCAGAGCTGGCTCCGTGGGCGCACCAGCTGCAGGCGCAATGGCCGTCGGCCTTCGGCGGATGCCATCGTCTGCTGCTCGACGGCGGGCGGGTGACGCTCGATTTGTGGTTTGGCGATATCAATGAGCTGACCAGGGAGCTGGATGATTCGCTGAACCAGCAGGTGGACGCCTGGTTTCTTGACGGCTTTGCCCCGGCCAAAAATCCCGACATGTGGACCCAGGATCTGTTCAATGCCATGGCACGTCTGGCTCGGCCCGGCGGGACACTGGCCACCTTTACCTCCGCAGGGTTTGTCCGCCGCGGCCTGCAGGAGGCCGGCTTTACCATGCGTAAAAGCAAAGGCTTCGGCCGCAAGCGGGAGATGCTGACCGGCGAGATGGCGCAAACGCTGAGCTTTCCTGCGCGCGTCCCCTGGTTCGCTCGCAGTAGCAGCGATGCCCGCGAGGTAGCCATCATCGGCGGCGGGATCGCCAGCGCCCTGCTCTCCCTCGCGCTGCTGCGCCGCGGCTGGCAGGTGACCCTCTACTGCGCCGACGACGCCCCGGCGCAGGGCGCCTCCGGCAATCGCCAGGGTGCGCTGTATCCGCTGTTAAGCCAGCACGATCCGGCGCTGGCGCGCTTTTTCCCGGCGGCCTTTACCTTCGCCCGCCGAATGTATGACGCGCTGCCGGTGATGTTCGATCATCAATGGTGCGGTGTCACCCAGCTCGGCTGGGATGAAAAAAGCGCGCACAAAATCGCCCAGATGCTGGCGCTGAATTTACCTCCGGACATCGCCTGCGCGGTGACGGCGGAACAGGTTGTCGGGTTGACCGGCGTCGATACCGGCTGCGGCGGCATCACTTATCCGGCCGGCGGCTGGCTGTGCCCGCAGCAGCTCACCGCCGAATTGCTGGCGCTGGCGGCCACTCGCGGACTGCACGTGCACTATGGTTATCACGTTGAAACGCTCAGCGCGGAGGGCGATGGCTGGCTGCTCAATCAGCAGCGCAATCATCAGGCGGTGGTGCTGGCGAACGGCCACAGCATCGCGGATTTTGCGCAAACCGCGCAGCTGCCGGTCTACCCTGTTGGCGGCCAGGTCAGTCATATACCTACCACCCCGCGGCTTTCCGCCCTGCGCCAGGTGCTGTGCTACGATGGCTACCTGACGCCGCATAATCCGCAAAATCAGCAGCACTGTATTGGCGCCAGCTACCATCGCGGGAAGACCGATTCCACCTTCAGCGAGGAAGATCAGCAGCACAACCGGCAACGGTTGATCGACTGTTTCCCGAACGCGGAGTGGACGCTGGACGTGGATATCAGCGCCAATGCCGCCCGCTGCGGCGTGCGCTGCGCCACCCGCGATCACCTGCCAATGGTCGGCAACGTGCCAGACTATGAGGCAACATTGACGCAATACGCCAGCCTCCACGAACAGCAGGATCACGCCGGTCGCGCGCCGGTCTGTCACAACCTGTTTATGCTTGGGGCGCTCGGATCGCGCGGACTTTGCACCGCGCCGTTAAGCGCTGAGCTGCTGGCGGCGCAGATGAGCGGTGAACCGCTGCCGCTGGATAGCGATACTCTGGCGGCGCTGAATCCGAATCGGCTGTGGGTGAGAAAACTGCTGAAGGGAAAAGCGGTGAAATAAAACCATGAGGGCAGGCAATTTCCCGGGTACGGCTGACGCCTGACCCGGGCTACAATATGGCTCAGGCCTGATTTTTCGCCTGTTGATACAGGTTATGCCACATCCCCTGCACCAGAATTTGGTCCGGCGGCGACAGTTCGCCAGCGCTGATGGCCTTCTCCAAGCTCTGGCTGACCTTACTGTTTACCGCTTCAGCAGAATGCTCGCCCTCACCTTCCAGCTCAGCCACCGCCAGCGTCAGGTGGCCGCGCAGATAACCGCCGGCAAACAGTTCATCATCACTGGCGTGGTCTACCATGTTGTCAATCAGCGCCAGAATGCGTGATTCAAACTCCGCGATCATCATCTTACCTCTTGTCATGTAATGTGTGGCCTTAGTGCAGGTCTTCCGGCCACGGAAAGTGTTCCGCCGTCAATGTCGGCGTTTGATAATAATGTTGCAATGCGCGAATAAAACGCGCCGGACGTTCGGGGATCCCTTGTTCAAGCAAAGTCATCACCCGAGCATGGACCCGGCGCTGGAAGGCGATGCGATCGGGCTCAACGTCTCCTTCCAGATTGTCACAGCTGACGTTAAACGGAAATCCCGCCGCCACGCAGAACAGCCACTCATAGGCCTGCGGTTTCACCTCGACGTCCTCAAACTGGCTTTGAGTCATCGCATCGCGGCCATCCGGGCAGTACCAGTAGCCAAAATCGACTCGTTCGCGGCGCGCTTTGCCGGCGACACACCAGTGAGAAATCTCGTGCAGGGCGCTGGCAAAAAACCCGTGCGCAAACACGATACGGTGATAGGGCGTGTCGTCATCGGCCGGAAGGTAGATCGGCTCATCGTCGCCTTTTACCAGGCGAGTATTAAATTCTTCGGCAAAGCAGCTGTCGAAAAGGTCAATCAGCTGCTGATAATGGTGTTGCTGTTGCATTAATGAATTCCCAACCACTGCAAAATCTCAGCCCCGTGGCTGTCATAGAGAAGCTTCGCGCTCATCACCGCCGAGACGATAACGATCATCGGCCGGATCAGCGACTGTCCTTTACTCAGCACCAGCCGGGAGCCGGCGCGAGCGCCAATAAACTGGCCGGCCATCATCACAAAGCCGGTGGCCCAGATGACCTTCCCGCCGATGATAAACAGCAGCAGACCGCCGACGTTTGAGGTCGCGTTCAGCAACTTGGCATGGGCCGTCGACTTCGCCAGGTTAAATCCGGCCAGGGTGACAAAAGCCAGTGCATAAAACGAACCGGCGCCGGGGCCAAAAAAGCCGTCGTAGAATCCTACGCTGCCGCCAGCAACCAGCGCAAACGGCAGACCGTACAGCCGACGCTGCCGGTCCGCTTCGCCCAGTTTCGGCATCAGCAGAAAATAGAGACCAATGCCGATCACCAGCAACGGCAGGATCTGCTTAAGAATATCGGACTGGACGTGCTGGACCAGCAGCGCACCCGCGGTTGAGCCGATAAAGGTCATCAGAATATTCAGCTTCTGATCGGCGAGGCTAACCACCTTACGGCGGACAAAATAGAGGGTCGCCGATAGCGACCCGCCGCAGGCCTGCAGCTTATTGGTCGCCAGCGCCTGCGCCGGCGGCATTCCTGCCGCCATCAACGCCGGAACGGTCAGTAAACCCCCGCCTCCCGCCAGTGAGTCAATAAAACCGGCCAGGATGGCGACAAAGAAGAGTACCACCAGCACCAACGGCGATACGGCAAACAACTCGATAAAACTATCCATTACAGCACATGCTCATCCAGTAGCGCCTGGCAGGAAGGCGGCAGCGGCGGCGGCGTCTTCTTCACAGGGGGGGTAGACCCGGGTTTAGGTGGTTCGAACCAGCTCTGCAGCTCCGCTCCGCAGCCATCGCCGGGCGGCGGTGGCGCCTGATCCTCGCACTCCAGACTTCCCGCCGGGCAACGCAGTCGGACGTGCATATGAGCGCGATGCTGGAACCAGGGACGGACTTTACGCAGCCACTGGCGGTCGCTGCCCGCGTCCAGGCACAGTTGCTGTTTAATCGCCGGGTTGACGAAAATGCGGGTGACCTCGCTATCTTCCGCCGCCAGCTTGATCAGCTGGCTGATTTGCGGGCTCCACAGCGACGGCACCACGTGCTTGCCGTCGCTGGCGACCAGATCCAGCGCCTGCGGCTTCAACAGCTGAGACGATGTCCAGCGCGTTTGCGGCAGCTGGAGGAAAATATCGACATCCAGGCCCGTCTGGTGACTGGCGTGACCGCCGTTAAAGCGCCCGCCCGCCGGCATCCCCATGTCGCCAATCAGCACGGTTCCCATTCCTTTATTGTGCACCTGATTACTCAGGCGCTGAATAAACTGAACCAGATCCGGATGACCGAAGTAGCGACGCTGATCGGTACGCATCACCTGATAGCCGGTGGCGCTCAAAGGGAGCGCCTCGGCGCCCACGATACAGCCATTGGAAAATGCGCCGATTGACTGGGCACTGCCGCCGATCGGCTGGGATATTTTCTGCCACGGCGTCGCGGCCAGGCTACCGGCGCTGGCCAGCAGCGCGAGCAGTGCGATAACGGTGTTTTTCATGGTTACCAGCGTGGAATTGTCGTCGTCACATCGCCATTCTGCGCGCGCTGACGCATAAAGTGATCCATCAGGACGATCGCCAGCATCGCCTCAGCGATCGGTACGGCGCGGATGCCGACGCACGGATCGTGACGCCCTTTGGTGATCATCTCCACTTCTTCGCCAAAGCGGTTAATCGTATGACCGGGAACGGTAATACTGGAGGTAGGTTTCAGCGCAATATGGGCAACGATCTGCTGTCCACTGCTGATACCGCCAAGAATGCCGCCGGCGTGGTTGCTCTGGAATCCGTCTTTGGTGATTTCATCGCGGTTTTCGCTGCCGCGCAGCTTCACCACTTCAAAGCCGTCGCCAATTTCCACCCCTTTCACGGCGTTGATGCTCATCAGCGCGTGGGCGATATCGGCATCCAGGCGGTCGAAGACCGGCTCGCCGAGGCCCGGCGGTACGCCGTCAGCCACCACCGTCACTTTCGCGCCAATGGAGTCACCCTCTTTTTTCAGGCCGCGCATCAGTTCATCCAGAGCGTCGATTTTATCCGGGTCCGGGCAGAAGAACGGGTTTTGCTCGACCTGATCCCAGTCTTTGATGGCCAGCGGAATATCGCCCATCTGCGTCAGGCAGCCGCGAATGACGATGCCGAACTTCGCGGCAAGGTATTTTTTGGCAATCGCCCCGGCCGCTACGCGCATCGCGGTTTCGCGCGCAGAAGAACGACCGCCGCCGCGATAGTCGCGCAGACCATACTTTTGCTCGTAGGTGTAATCGGCGTGGCCCGGACGGAACAGATCTTTGATTGCGCCGTAATCCTGCGAACGCTGATCGGTGTTCTCAATCAGCAGACCGATACTGGTCCCGGTAGTAACGCCTTCGAAGACGCCGGAAAGAATTTTGACCTGATCCGGCTCGCGACGCTGCGTGGTGTAACGCGAGGTGCCCGGGCGACGACGATCGAGGTCGTGCTGCAGGTCGGCTTCGGTCAGCGGGATGCCCGGCGGCACGCCGTCGACGATGCAGCCCAGCGCCAGGCCGTGCGATTCGCCGAAGGTAGTGACGCGAAAGAGTTGTCCAATTGTATTTCCTGCCATCACGGCTCCAATCTTTTTCGTTATGTTGGCGTGTTGTTTTTTTTAGTCTTTATAAATACCGAAGTGCGCGCGGGCGTCAATCAGCTGCTGTTTGGTCAGCATGAAGACACCGTCGCCGCCGTTATCAAACTCAAGCCAGGTAAACGGCACGTCCGGATATTGCTCCATCAGATGTACCATGCTGTTACCGACTTCACAAATCAGAATCCCGTCATCGCTGAGATAATCCGGCGCGTTGCCGAGGATGCGGCGCGTCAGCTTCAGGCCGTCGCTACCGGAAGCCAGACCCAGCACCGGCTCATGCTCATACTCTTCCGGCAGATCGGCCATGTCCTCTTCATCGACATACGGCGGATTGGTGACGATCAGATCGTACTGCAGCTTCGGCAGATCGCGGAACAGGTCGGAGCGGATCGGCGTCACGTGATGGATCAGGCCATGGGACTCCACGTTGTGCTCGGCGACGGCCAGCGCGTCCGGGGAGATATCCACGGCGTCGACTTCGGCTTCCGGGAAAGCATAGGCGCAGGCGATGGCGATGCAGCCGCTGCCGGTGCACATATCAAGGATATGCTGCGGCTTATGGTTAATCAGCCCGGCAAACTGATTGTTGATCAGTTCGCCAATCGGGGAGCGCGGGACCAGCACCCGCTCATCGACGTAAAACTCATGCCCGCAGAACCACGCTTTGTTGGTCAGATAGGCGACGGGAATGCGCTCGTTCACGCGGCGGATCACCCGCTCAACGATGCGGTGTTTCTCGCTGGAGGTCAGACGCGCAGTCCGCATATCTTCCGGGATATCCAGCGGCAGGTAGAGCGACGGCAGCACCAGCTGTACTGCCTCGTCCCACGGGTTATCAGTGCCGTGACCGTACCAGATATTAGCAGCACTGAAACGGCTTACCGCCCAGCGCAGCATGTCCTGAATGGTATGCAGCTCATTGACTGCCTCATCAACAAAAATTTTATCCACGACAACCTCCAGGGCACACTCTGCTATAAATTCGGCGGCTAGTGTGCCATGAAGACGGCGATAAATCAGCATTCTTGCGTGGGGTGACCGGGGAAAAAACAGGTTTTCCTTGCCCGAAGGGATATTGAGTCGGGTAAACTAGCGCAAAGTATTAATGAGAGTGGACAATGAAAAAGAAGACATCGCTAAGCGAGGAGGATCAGGCGCTGTTCCGTCAGTTAATGACCGGCACGCGGAAGATCAAGCAGGACACCATCGTTCACCGTCCGCAGCGCAAGAAGGTCACTGAGGTTGCTCCGAAGCGTTTGCTGCAGGAACAGGCCGATAACAGCCACTATTTCTCTGATGAGTTTCAGCCGCTACTGAATACTGAAGGCTCGACGAAATATGTCCGCGCCGACGTCAGCCATTTTGAGCTGAAAAAGCTGCGCCGTGGGGATTATTCGCCGGAACTGTTTCTCGATCTGCATGGGCTCACCCAGCAGCAGGCCAAACAGGAACTGGGCGCGCTGATTGCCGCCTGCCGCCGCGAACATGTGTTTTGCGCCTGTGTGATGCACGGGCACGGCAAACATATTCTCAAACAGCAAACCCCGCTGTGGCTGGCGCAACACCCGCATATTATGGCGTTTCACCAGGCACCAAAAGAGTACGGCGGTGACGCCGCACTGCTGGTGCTGATTGAGGTAGAGGAGTGGCAACCGCCGGAGCTGCCTTAACGGCGGGCTCCGGGGCCGTCAGATGGCGTTGGCCATCTTGAGATTGCAGGGGCTTTTCTGCCAGAGGTATTCACCCTTGCCGTCGGCGTCCAGCGTCACGCAGGCGATAGCCGAGGTGGTGAACATCGGAGGCGTTTCCCCCGGACACAGCTCTGAGACCAGGTACCCCACCAGCGGCAGGTGGGAGACGACCAGCGCCGTCGCCACGCCTTCATTCGCCAGCGCCTGCAGATAGGCGCTAACCAGGCCTACGTCGCCGCACGGCGTGAGTTCCGGCATCACGTCGACATGTTTCGGCAGGTTCATGCACTCCCCAACAATATCCAGCGTCTGTTCTGCACGCAGATAGGGACTGACAAGAACGCGCTCAATATCCACTTTTTGACCTTTCAGCCAGGTTGCCATCTGACGAGACTCATCACAACCGCATACGGTTAATGGACGAACTGAGTCGCTGGCTGCATCGAGGGCAGCGTCGCCGTGACGCATAATAAAAACTTGCATATTGCACCGCTTTTGTTAACCAGAAGCACCGTAGTTTGGCCTGCGAAGACAATACGCAGGTGACCCGGTGGCCGGGCATTGTGCCTGATCCATTCAACGAATGAAACGCTGTTTTTTACCTCAATGGCGTAAGTATAGTCAATCATTGTTTACAAAACAGCCAATCAACAGCGTCATCCGCAGCCGGATTTATCTTCTTTGACCACAACTTAGGTCAGCCGTTCATCTGCTGGCCAAAAGGTTGTCCCCTGTTCGGCCATGCGTAATAAAGTGTCACAGGGTGTAAAACGTGGGCCGTACTGGGCGGCCAGGCGCTGCAGGATCGCGGCAACTTCACCCGCGCCGATAGTATCCATATACCGGAACGGGCCGCCAAGAAATGGCGGAAAGCCTATACCAAAGACGGCGCCGATATCGCCATCGCGCGCGCTACGGATAATCTGCTCATCAAAGCAGCGCGCCGCCTCGTTAAGCATCATCATCACACAGCGTTCCGCCACCTGCTGCGCGGAGAGCCGCGACTGGGGGCGGTCGATGCCGAGCAGCGGATAGACTGCCGGGTCGGGCCGTTTTTTGCTTTTACGCCCTTTTGTCTCATAAAGATAGAAACCACGATTATTTTTTCTACCTTTGCGATCGTCCTTCAAAATCGCGTCAATGATGTTTGCAGGTGGGCTAAAACGTTCTCCAAACGCGCTCTCCAGCACGGGGATAATTTTGGTGCCGGTATCGATGCCAACCTCATCCAGTAGCTGGATTGGCCCTACCGGGAAACCGAATTTAACCAGGGCCTTATCAATCTCTTCAACCGGTTCGCCCTCCACCAGCAGGCGCATCGCTTCATTGATATAGGGCGCGAGGATGCGGTTCACATAGAAGCCCGCTTTATCCGCCACCACAATCGGCGTTTTCCCCTGACGTTTAGCCAGTTGCACCACGGTAGCGATAGCCTGCGGATCGGTTCCCTTATGCGGGATCACTTCAACCAGCGGCATTTTTTCCACTGGACTGAAGAAATGCAGGCCGATCACCCGCCCGGGGCGACGGGCCTGGGCGGCAATATCGCCTATCGGTAACGATGAGGTGTTCGACGCAAAGATGGTCTGCGGCCCGCAATATTGCTCCACTTCGCTGACCATCCGCTGCTTCAGGGCCAGGTCCTCAAATACCGCCTCGATCACCACGTCGCGATGAGCAAAGCCCTGATAGTCGGTGGCGCCGGAGATCAGCATCATCTGGCGATCGCGCTCACTGGGGCGCAGACGACGCTGGCGGACCTGTTTATTCAGCAGCTCCCAGCTGTACTTTAAGGCATGGTTAATCCCGCGCGGCTGGATATCTTTAATGCGCACCGGCAGCCCGCCCTTACAGGCGGTCACATAGGCGATCCCCCCGCCCATCAGGCCGCCGCCCAGCACCGCAATGCTCGTCAGCGGTCCGGGCTCTGCTTCGGCGCCACGGTCTTTTTTCAGATCGGTACTGGCAAAGAAGATCGAACGCAGCGCTTGCGACTGCGGGGTCATCGCCAGTTCGCCAAACGCGCGAGCTTCTTCGGCGTAACCGCTGCTGCAACCGTGGGTCAGGCCATTCTCGACAACCTGCAGAATTCGCTTCACCGCCGGATAGTTCCCCTGGGTCTTGCGCTGCGTTTGTTTGCCGACGAAATGGAATAACAGATGGCGGCCCAAAGGCCCCGCCAGCACGCGTTCGCGTACGGGCATATCCCGACTGGCCGGTCGCCCCTTCAGCGCCAGCTCCACCGCCGCCTGCAATAAAATCGCCTGTGGAACCACCTCGTCCACCAGACCGGCCTTCAGCGCCTGGCGCGCACGCAGCTGCCTGCCGGTAAGCATCATATCCAGCGCTGTACTGACGCCAATCAGCCGCGGTAAACGCTGCGTTCCCCCGGAGCCCGGCAGCAGGCCAAGCTGCACTTCCGGCAAACCGAGTCGGGTTTTTTCGTCATCGCTACAGATCCGGCCATGGCAGGCCAGCGCCAGTTCCAGACCGCCGCCAAGGCAGGCGCCGTGGATGGCGGCAATCACCGGGATCGACAAGCCATGGATCTCAGCCATAATCTGCTGTCCCTGGCGCGCCAGCGCTTCCGCTTCCTGCGCGCTGCGGCAGCGGGCAATCATGTTAATGTCTGCGCCGGCGATAAAGTTATCCGCTTTGGCGGAGATAAACACCACGCCGCGCACCGACTTATCATCACGAACCTGACGTATCAGCCCCCGCACCTGATTGCCGAACTCAGCTTTCAGGGTATTCATTTTCTCACCCGGGGCATCGATGGTGATCACCGCGATCTTGTCCGCACGGACCTCAAGCTTAAAAGCGGAAACAGCATCCATTATTCAGCCTCCACGATCATCGCCGCACCCAGACCACCTGCCGCGCAGGCCGTCACCAGACCAAATCCCCCGCCCCGTCGCCGCAACTCATGCAGCGTCTGGGTGATCATCCGCGCGCCGGTGGCAGCAAAAGGATGGCCATAAGCAATAGATCCGCCGAGGACGTTAAACTTGCTCTCATCCACCTCACCGGTGGCCTGCGAGCGTCCCAGTACTTCACGGGCAAAGCGCTCGCTTGCCAGACACTGGAGATTGGCCAGCGTCTGCGCAGCAAAAGCTTCGTGCATATCAATAAGCGTCAGATCCGCCAGCGTCAGACCTGCCCGCTCCAGCGCCAGCGGCGTGGACCATGCGGGCCCCAGCAGCATATCCTGCCAGACGTCGATGGCGGTAAAGGCATAGCTGCGCAGATAACCCAGCGGCGTCAGACCCAGCTCTTTGGCCCTCGACTCGGTCATCAGGATCACCGCCGCCGCGCCGTCCGTCAGCGGCGTGCTGTTGGCTGCAGTGACGGTGCCATGTTTGCGGTCAAAGGCAGGGCGTAACTTTTGGTAATCTGCGAGGGTTGAATTTTTACGAATATTGTTGTCCTGCTCCAGCGGCTCGCGGAAAGGGGGCGCGTAGGCGGTCATCACCTCAGCTGAAAACTTTCCCTCTTCCCAGGCTTTGGCCGCCAGCTGGTGCGAACGATGCGCCAGCGCATCCTGTTGTTCCCGGGTGATGCCCCAACTTTTCGCCATCTGTTCCGCGGTATCGCCCATCCGCAAACCGGTTGAATATTCCGCCACCGCCGGGGGGACCGGCAGCAGGTCGCGCGGCCGCAGACGGGAAAACAGCTTCAGCTTTTGGCTCAGCGTGCGGGCTTTATTGGCATCCACCAGCGTGCGGGCCAGTGTTTTACTGACCCCAATGGGCAATACAGAAGAGGAGTCGGCGCCGCCGGCGATACCGGCGCGGATGGTGCCGGCCATCAGGCTTTCAGCAACATTCGCCACGGCCTGGAAGCTGGTGGCGCAGGCGCGACTGACGCTATAGGCATCGGTGTGCACGCTCATTCCAGTGCCGAGCACGATTTCCCGGGCGATATTCGGCGCCTCCGGCATCTGCACCACCTGGCCAAAAACCAGTTGCTCAATGACGTCCGCGGGAATGTCACTCCGGGCAAGCATTTCGCCAACCACCATTTTCCCTAAATCAACGGCCGGAACGCCATGAAAAACCGTCGCCTGGCGCGCAAATGGCGTGCGTAAACCCCTGACAATGGCAATGCGATCGCCCTGACGGGTGATAAGCGGTAATGCCTGACTCATAACGCTCCCCTGTTAAGCAAAACAACCAAGTGGTCTGACCTGATAACAGTCTTAACTAATTTTTTACATTAAGCCAATCGGGGAAGCGAAAAATTGCGAGCCAAAACACATTGAACAGAAAGGTAACGCCCCTTCTACGGGGCGTTAAACGGAGGGATTAACGTAATCCTAACTGGAAGATCAGCGATTCGGCTTCGCAGCTAAAAATAAAATCGATATCCAGCTGTACGCCGCCGTCAACATCGGTGAAGGCCGGGTTGATTTTGCACGGTTCAGATTGCACATTACGCGCTTTCTCGCTCAGCGCAGCGAGCATTTGCTCCGCTTCCGCGCGGTTGGCGAACACGCGGCTGTATGAGGCGGTGCAGTCGGTGTTGTCCACAATGGTGCCAACATCCATACAGCAGCATACCGGGGTTTCATCAGCGCTACATTTACTCATCGTAGATTTCCTCTGTATAGGCACCTTCGGTGCCAGACAAATAATGTGCCTATTTTACGCCCTGCCCCCGGTGAGCCTCCAGCCGAGAATCGCCATCACCGCGTTAAGTGACAGAAATCACACTTAAAAATGATCTAAAACAAAAATCAGCTTTTCTGCCTCTTACTCCCCCCGACAATTTTGCCAGCTGGATCGCGTTTCTGTTATCACAATTGAAAAACTTCATAAACAAACTTGCAACAACTCATCTGGTCAGACCTATACTCAGCGCACTGGTCTGATTTCTCTGTTGTACCACAGACCCTACACTTCCGCGCTTCTGTTACGGCATGTAACATAGTTTAAAAAAAAATAACTCAATGAGGTTATGGGCATGAGCCAGAAAACCCGCTTTACCCAATCTGCCCTTGCAGTGGCTGTAGCACTTGTTTCCACCCAGGCCTGGTCAGCAGGCTTCCAGCTCAACGAATTCTCTTCATCAGGGCTGGGTCGGGCCTATTCCGGTGAAGGGGCTATCGCAGACGATGCAGGCAATGCCAGTCGTAACCCGGCATTAATTATGATGTTTGACCGTCCAACTATGTCGGCGGGCGCCGTTTTTGTTGACCCGGGTGTCAATGTCTCCGGCACCTCTCCCACCGGCAAGAGCCTGAATGCGGACAATATCGCCCCGACGGCGTGGGTTCCCAACTTCCACTTTGTCGCGCCGATTAACGATCAATTCGGTTGGGGGGCATCCATTACCTCTAACTACGGCCTGGCAACGGAATACAACGATGACTATGCGGCTGGCAGCATGGGCGGTAAAACCGACCTGACCACCGCGAACTTCAACCTGAGCGGCGCCTACCGTCTCGACAGCAACTGGAGCTTTGGCTTAGGTTTTGACGCGGTCTACGCCAAGGCGAAGATCGAGCGCTATGCGGGTGACCTGGGTCAGATTGTCGCTGGTTCTGGCGCACTGCCGCCGGCGCTGGCAGGCCAGGTGGCGAAGATCCCTGCCGACACGCAGATCGCCCATCTTAACGGCAACGCCTGGGGCTTTGGCTGGAATGCCGGTATCCTCTATGAGCTGGATAAGAACAACCGCTACGGTTTTACCTACCGTTCCGAGGTGAAGATCGACTTCGACGGTAACTACCGCAGCAGCCTGCCGGCGGCCTATAACCAAATCCTCGGCAACTTCGGTCTGCCAGCGGGCACTAACGGCCAGACCACCGGCGGTTCACTGACCCTTAACCTGCCGGAAATGTGGGAGCTATCTGGCTATAACCGCGTGGCGCCGCAGTGGGCGGTCCACTATAGCCTGACCTACACCAGCTGGAGTCAGTTCCAGGAGCTGAAAGCCACCGGCAGCAACGGCCAGACGCTGTTCTATAAAGAGGAAGGCTTTAAGGACGCCTACCGTCTTGCGCTGGGGACCACGTATTATTACGACGATAACTGGACCTTCCGCACCGGTATCGCTTTCGATGACAGCCCGGTGCCGGCCAACAACCGCTCCATCTCCATTCCTGACCAGGATCGCCTGTGGCTGAGCGCGGGTACCACTTACGCGTTCAACAAGGATGCGTCGGTTGACGTCGGTCTTTCCTATATGCACGGCCAGCACGTTGAAATTAAGGAAGGACCGTATACCTTCCGTTCCGAAGGGACCGCCTGGCTGTACGGCGCCAACTTCAACTACCGCTTCTGATAAGCCGCACGCAACAAAAAAGGGTGAACAACATGTTCACCCTTTTTTTATCATTCGCAGATTACTGTGAATCAATATCCTTCAGCTCATCCTGAATAGCCTGGGCATTCGGGTTGTCCGCCGGGGTCAGCTTACCGCCGTTGGCGATAAAGTCATGGCGCTGGAAATAAGCTTCACGCACCAAAATGTAAGGATCGGAAGACTGACGGAGCAGGCCGTCGGAATCCAGCAGCTGGGCACGCGTTTCAATCCCTTCGACAGCCCATTTACCAATCGACATCGGCCAGGTCAACCAGGAGAGTACCGGGTAGAGGCCATCGGCCATATCACCGCCTTCATCGCGCAGCGTAAAGCTACCGTAGAATGGCAGTTGCACATACGGACCATAGCCGACGCCATAATGGCCGAGCGTGCTGCCGAAACGATGCGGTTCAACGCGCTGCAGCTGCGGATTCGCCATGCCCGCGACATCGATCAGACCGCCCATCCCGAGGATGGTGTTCAGGAAGAAACGGGTAAAGTGCACCATACCTTTATAGGGGTCGCCCTGCAGGAAGGAGTTCACCATTACCGCCGGCTCTTCAAGGTTGCTGGTGAAGTTGCTCAAACCATTGCGCGCCGGCTGCGGGACGTAGTCACGCCATGCCACCGCCACCGGGCGAAGCACGTAAGGATCAACCACGTTAAAGTTGAAATTGAACATCGTGCGGTTAAACCCTTCTAACGGGTCTGAACGCCCCTGCGGCTGATCGCCAGAGCTGGAACTGGCACATCCCACCAGCAATGTGGCGCCAAGCGCAAGCGCCGACAGGCGATAATTCATAGGTGTCTCCCTGGTTTTTATGGCTATCGCGAGTTGCCATCCATGACGGAAAGACAACGTTTCCGCCCGTATAGATGTGAGCGATTGTAACAGCACGTTGAACGATGTCTATATCACCCAAGTTGTTGATTTGATCATAGCCTGGGAATAACGAGATCGCGGGGCTCCTATTCTACCGGAGCAACAAAAATCTGACGTTACCATTTTTGCGATTTCAGAGTATGCCCAGCCAGACGGCAGGGAAAGCCGCTACGCTATATCTATATAGATTGATAGCGAGGGCCACGAAATGGATGAACTAGACAATAACAAATTAAAACCAGCGGATGACGAGCGAGAAGTCGAAAGTGAAGAAAAACAGCGCGGCGAGGAAATAGAAGTGGATGAAGATCGCCTGCCCTCGCGGGCGATGGCCATCCATGAACATATTCGCCAGGAAGGGGAAAAAGAGATGGAGCGCGATGCGCTGGCCCTGCTGTGGTCAGCCATTGCGGCCGGTCTGTCGATGGGCGCCTCCCTGCTGGCAAAAGGCATTTTTCACGTCAAACTGGAGGGGATCCCGGGAGGATTTTTACTGGAGAATCTCGGGTATACCTTCGGCTTTATTATCGTGATCATGGCCCGCCAGCAGCTGTTCACTGAAAATACGGTTACCGCCGTACTGCCGGTGATGCACAATCCCACCCCAGGTAACGTCGGTTTGCTGATGCGGTTATGGTCGGTGGTGCTGGCTGGCAACCTCATCGGTACCGCAGTGGCCGCATGGGCCTTCAATTTTATGCCCGTCTTTGATGAACCAACTCGTCAGGCCTTTGTCAGCATCGCCGAAGACGTAATGAAAAACAGCCCGACGGAGATGTTCGCTAATGCGATTATTTCCGGCTGGCTGGTCGCCACTATGGTCTGGATGTTTCCTGTCGCCGGTGCGGCCAAGATCGTGGTGATTATTCTCATGACCTGGCTTATCGCCCTGGCGGATACGACTCATATCGTGGTGGGATCGGTCGAGATCCTTTATCTGGTGTTTAACGGAAGCCTGCCCTGGAGCGACTTTATCTGGCCGTTCGCCCTGCCGACGCTGGCGGGAAATATCTGCGGCGGGACCTTCATCTTCGCGCTGCTGAGCCATGCGCAGATCCGTAACGATATGAGCAGCAAGCGAAAAGCGGAAGCCCGCGCCCAGGCCGCGGAGAAAGCCAAAAACGCCGACCGGGCATAAAAAAAGCGCCGTGAGTGGCGAGGGTTTAAGCAGTCAGACGGTATGGCTCTTACTCAGGCGGGCAAAAAACGCTATACTCGCACCGCCTTGTCCCCTTAGTTAAATGGATATAACGAGCCCCTCCTAAGGGCTAGTTGCAGGTTCGATTCCTGCAGGGGACACTTTTCTCTAGTCTCCCATAGTCTCACTTGGTTCACGAATCATCAGTAAAATCGCCGCCCTCACTACCACAACAGTCTCCTGTAGTTTTTCTTAGTGCATTGACAGCCACACCTCTTGGCGGGTAAAAAACGAGTAAAACAACTTTACCCACCGGAATTTTACCCATGCTCACCGTTAAGCAGATAGAGGCCGCCAAGCCTAAAGACAAACCCTACCGAATGCTCGACAGCAATGGCCTGTACCTGTACGTTCCGGTGTCTGGCAAAAAGGTGTGGCAGCTGCGCTACAAGCTCGACGGCAAAGAGAAGGTGCTGACTGTGGGCAAATACCCTCTCATGTCATTGCAGGAAGCCCGGGATAAAGCGTGGACCGCAAGGAAGGATGTTTCTGTCGGGGTCGATCCAGTTAAGGCAAAAAAGTTGTCGGTGAAGGACAATTCTTTTTCAGCTATTTATCATGAATGGTACGAGCATAAGCGGCAGGTTTGGTCAGAAGGATATGCGGATGAGCTTTCCCGCATGTTCCGTGACGATATTCTGCCGATGATAGGATATCTGGAAATACAGGATATTGAGCCAATGCAGATACTGGAGGTGATCCGGAGGTTTGAAGAACGCGGGGCAATGGAGAGGGCAAATAAAGCCCGTAGAAGATGTGGCGAGGTATTCAGGTATGCGATCGTTACAGGAAGGGCCAAATATAATCCGGCTCCTGACCTTGCTGATGCCATGAAGGGATATAGAAAGAAAAACTACCCTTTCCTTCCTGCAGATCAGATACCAGCATTCAATAATGCGCTATCTGGCTTTTCCGGAAGCATTATTTCGAAAATTGCCACGCAGGTTTTGCAATATACCGCGCTGCGCACAAAAGAGCTCCGTTCTATGCAATGGGAAAACGTCGACTTTGAAAACAGGATGATAACCATCGACGAAGAGGTAATGAAGGGGCGCCGAGTTCATGTGGTTCCGATGTCAGATCAGGTAATAAATCTCCTCAACACCCTCAAGCCGATCACCAGCCCTGTTTCCTCTTTTGTGTTCGCCGGGCGGAATGATAAGAAAAAGCCCATCAGCGAGAATGCCGTATTATTAGTTATCCGGCAGATTGGCTATGAGGGGCTGGCGAGCGGGCACGGATTCCGCCATCAGTTCAGCACAATAATGAATGAGCACGGCTGGCCAGCGGACGCGATTGAAAAACAACTCGCGCACACCGCCAGCGGGTCAATCCGTGGAATTTACAACCATGCTCAGTATCTGGATAAGCGCAGGGAGATGATGCAGTGGTGGGCTGATTACATCGATGGACGCGCAGGAGAGTAAGCCATTACTAGGATTATTTCATAATAAGTAGCCATCAGTAACCTCATTACTTATCAGCATCAAATACAGGTTTTGAAATGTTA